>ENA-USUM01000564-USUM01000564.1-human-gut-metagenome-genome-assembly--contig:-NODE-564-length-22006-cov-54.942861_pt1 | contig 22006 bp, 29 predicted proteins | sample MGYA00250063_ERZ773402 | MGnify/ENA primary metagenome ERZ773402 (study PRJEB29103, sample SAMN06112030) | human gut metagenome | biome: human gut; feature: ankylosing spondylitis patient; material...
GACGGACGGCAGCGCGCGCAGGATTGCCACGCGCGACGTGCGGATGTTGCCCGCAAACAGGCCGATCTGCACCGCACCCGGCACTGTGCAAACGGGCAGCTCGATCGTGTCACCGCTAAACACCTTATCCTCGAACGTGCCGTCCATGTAGATCGTTCGCATGGTTTTGGTGTCGTAGCCGTTCCAATCCTCGTCGAGCGTCCAATGCACCGTATAGTCGCTGTTGTCGCATACGATGGATTGCGTATCAGACACCGCGACCTTGTGCGCCACTGTAATGTTGATATCAGGCATATTGTTCCCTCCTCATGCTGTGCGTTTCCACGTGTACACCGCCAAATACGGCGGCATATTGTTGTGCGCCTTGCCCCCGCAATTGCTGCTCTGCGGCCCCGTATATTGGTTAATTTTCCCATCGCCGTCATATAGCCGGATTGCGTCCGTGCCAATTACGGTGCTCTGGCCTGTGTACTGATAGCTGTGCGTATGATCCGGGATCTCGTCCGCAGTAAGCGTTACCTCGGATTCACCACCGGTCGTACCGGGGCGATAGATTGTGCCAGCCGCCAGCAGAAACACGTTATTAATGGCTTCCCATGTTCCACCAAACAAATCAGCCGGATCGGTCGATTTTGTGGACTGGTAAATGCTTCCTACCGGATAGATCCAGTCGAGCAGCGTCCGTCCTCCCACACGCAGCGACGCCGCCTGCACCTCTCCATGAAATTCCGCGTCCCACGCGCACTCAAGCCCGGCCTTCTCGCTGTACTTGCCAAAGGCCACTCCGTCGCCGCCCTCGCGCAAATGCATCGTAACAGCCTGCGTCGGGATAACCGCCGTTACGCTGGCGACGTTGCCGAGCTTGTCGACTACCTCGATTTTGCCTTCATAGCTGGCCGTCGTAAGGATGTCCACACTACCGGTGACGAGCGCCGCCTTGCCGCTTGTCATCGCAAGGCCAGCGCTCCACGAACCGCCCACGGCTCTCCAATAGCCTTTGAGCGTGTAGGTGTTCTCCCCGCCGCAGTCGGAGTGCTTGACCGTGGCCACGCCCGCAATGTGCAGCCCCGTGTCCGCCGGGAGCATCGCGTCATCCGATCGGTAGATCTGTACGCCCGTCAGCGTCGGAGCGGCGTAGGAGTAGAGGTTGACCGTCAGCGTTTGCTCGGCATACATCCCGCGCGAATCCGTCACGCGGCAGATGATCTGTGCGCTTTTCCCAAACAGCACCCCCGTCTTATACGGCGCACTCTCCGCGCTCACGCCGCCGCAAGTAATCGTGTACCCCGCGATGCTTGCACCGTATTTGGTTGAGATCTTACCCGCCGCAAACGTGATCTGCGCCTTGGAAAATCCGCTGATAAACCCCTTAAGGCTTGCAGCCTTGCCGCCGCTGTTGTCTGCCGCCGCCGATGCCCAGCCGGAGGCCACCGTGGGCGCCGCATCCGCCGGAACGCGCAGCGTGAAGCTTACGCTCTGCTCGTCGCCGATCTGCTCCGTCAGACTGCCGTCGCTCCATGTCTTGAGGTAAACCGTACACGTCCCGCTTGCGGCGTTTGGGATCCTGCTTGCAAGCGCCTTGCGCGGGGTCAGCGCGAACCAGTTGTACGCCGTCTCCCCGTCGAAGTCTCCCGCATAGCCGTCTCCCGCGAACGCATAGCGCACCGTGTGGACAAATCCGGTCTTTTTGCTGTTGGTGTAGATGATGATCTCCTCGCCCATGGCGATGGAACTCTTGTTGAGCGTCGGCACGCTGGCGCGCGGTATCGTATCGAGCGTCACCGTCGCCGAGATCGAGGTCGATGAGAGCGTCGTGCCGCTGATCCGTCCATCTGCCGAAATCGTCACGTCCCGACTGCCGTCCGCATTGTGGTACACCCGCACCGTCGCGGATACCGCCATCGTGTAGGAGTTGAGCGAGATCTCTACATGGCGGCTTGCCGCCGTGCGCTGGCCGTCGATCGTAATACCACCAGACCATGTACCGCTCGTCGTGTAGCCGCTGTTTGTACGGCTGTAGTAGAGCGTCGCAGTTACGTCGCTGTAGTTGCCGTCCTGCGACTGCGCCGCCGACCAGTAGATGTCCGGCCTGATATACTGGTTTCCGGTCGATCCGGAAAAATTGCCGGAGAGCGCCATGTTAACCTCCGATCCAGCGGAACGTAATCCCGCTTGTAAAATTTACGTCCCACTTGCCTGCGCCCGTGATCCGCTCCAGCTCAACGTGCGTGACGTGCAGTGCGCCGTTGGAAAAATACGCGATCTCCGTACCCTCGACGTAAAATGACAGCTTTTTGCTTGTCCAGACTGACATATTGTGGCTGGTGTCGATCACGTCATACACCTTGCCGCCAACGCTCTGCGTGCCGGTTGTCTGGATGTCCTGCCCGATTGCGATGCCGATGATCGGGACGGTATCCTCATAGCCGACGATGCCCTGCCGGATGTATCCGGTGGTCTCCGTACGGTATGCCAGCAGCCCCTCGATGTCTCCGGCCTGTCCGTCGATCCGCCCCTCCAGCTCACTGACGTACTGGATGCTCTGCGTCACATTCTCTGCCGTTGCCGTAAACTTTGCGTCGACTTGCTCCTTGTACTGGCCAAACTCACTCTTGGCTAGGTAGCTGCTCTGCAGCTCGGCCTCGACGCGCTGGATCTCGCTCCTGACGGTATCCGCCGTCTTGATGATCAGGCTCTTGAGCGCGTTTGCGCTCGCTCCGATCTCCTGCCGCGTCTGATCCTGCGCCGCCTTTTGCGCACCCACGCCGAGCGAAGACTTTGCCGTCTCAGTCAGACTGTCCGCCTCGATGGCGTTGAGCGACTCATTGAGCTGTCTCGCCAGCGCATAAAGATATCGCCGCACGCTGAGCAGCTGCTCGGTCTGCCCGCCTTGGATCGTCGGCGGGGTCGGGATAACTACCATCCGAGATCACTCCCCAGCTCAAGGATTTTTGCGATGGAAAACACCCTCACGACGCCCTTGCCGGAGAGCTTGAGCCGCATATGGTCGCACCGCCGGGGGATCACGGGAACCGTGAACGTCCCATGACCCTTTCGCCGCACTGTCCCCGCCTCGCGCCAAATGCCGTCGGAGTCGTACATGCAGTAGAGCCTCAGCTCGCCGCCTTGCTCGATCTGCAGACGGATGTTATAGCGGCTCAGGTACTTTTTGTCAGGATAATCGTATCCGATCACGCCAGTCTCCGCAGACCACTCCGGAGCATCCTCCAGCGCACCCTGAGATCCATTGACGCACATCATCCACTTGGTATCCGCATCGATGTAAAACAAATCATCGTCCTGCCGCGCGAACACCAGCGCGTGGGCATTGTCCTCCCGATGCCACATCGAGCGATTTGCGTCGTACACAAAGAGATGCCACGCCGCGCCATCGTACATACTGATGTAGTACTTTCCGCCTACGCTCCCAGCGACCGCTTTGCTGTATAGCACGTCGCCAAACACTGAGCCGATCGAAGACGGGAAGCTCCCATCGTACGCGCACACATCCGTGCGGGACTTGTACAGGAGCATCTCGTTGACCACGCACAGACTTCGCCAGCTCCCGTTTTGGACACCTCGCGCCGCCGTCTCAACGACCTGATGCCCACCGGAGGAGGCGACCGAGATCCGATGAATCACGTCCTCCTTGAAGAACGTGGGGTATCCCTGATAGTTGATAGCGCCAGTCCATGCACCGTCCGAACCAACCGAAGCCGCCCAAGCGTCCGTCGACACGCCGGCATAGACTCGCCAGTTTTTGAAATCGCCGAGTTTGCAGCAGTACAATTCGTTGACGGTCTTGCCGTCCACCATACCATACTTGCATCCCCAGATGCGGTTTTGTGCCTCGCAGACGTAGTCCATGTCCGGAACACTCCGCGCCGCTTTGACCGTGCCGCTCTCCTGCGTATAGGTCAGGTCGATCAGCCCGATGATCACGATCCAATCGTCGCCCTTGCTCTGCACGATATTTGTGCCGTTGAGATCCTTGTACTGCTCCTTAACGGCCTCGCTGTCTCCGCCATAGGAGATGCCGCTGATCTCCAGCCCGTCTCCATCGGAAAACGCCTTGCCGATCCCGTCCGCCGAGATCTTGGTATAGACCGTCGCAACGCCCATCCACATACTTTGCGATGCAGAGTACATCATCAGTTGGTGCGGGGTCTGCGTCGTGTCGATCCAATACTCGCCGCCTGTCGGATTTTCCGGCTGTGTAAGTGGGACGTTGTCCATCGTCTTGCCGTCCATTGTGCTTAGGGAGTACACCACGTTGCCGGTGCTCTCCCACGATGACTCAAGACTCCCGTAGTCCGTCACGTCCTTGGTGTTGAGGTACACCTTGTCCGGCCAAATCACAAGGTACGCGCCCATGCTCACCATCTGCTTGTCGCCGTCGCTCAGCGTCAGCCCGGTGATCTCCTTGCCGTTGTAGTACAGCTTGCCCCCGTCGACCACGGCCATCGCGTCCTTTGCCAGCATCCCGCCCGGAGCGGTCAGCTGCTGCACCTTGCCGCGTGCGGGTCTGCTCATCAGGAGCGGATACCCGCTCGACGTGAGGTTTGTCATGTCGTAAAACTCGCCGTCGCTGATCCTGCGGTTGTGGTTGTACCCTCCAAACACGGACAGCATCTCGCGGCTCTGGCTCGTCTCGGTGAGCGTCGGATTATACATATGCCCTCCTCACCAAAACCGCACGGACGCGCTTACCGGTGTGTGCGTCCGGTTGTACCAGCGGCTGTACTCGTTGTACGCCGCCGTGAAAAGCGCGATGGAATTGTTGTACTTGCCGATCTCCCCGTTGACAAGGTCGATCTGCGACTCGACATACAGGGGATAGAGCCGGTCATACGGAGCGTCCGCGAGCAGCTCTGCGCGCTGATCCGTGCCGCCGTTGACCGTCGGGATCTCCGCATTCTCGCCGCCGACGTGCGTACGGATGATCTCATGCGTGATGATACCCTCCAGCTCCTGCAGCCATGCCAGCTTCTGCGCATCGTCGATGATGTTGGGCTTGCACGCATCGACCGTACTCAGCACTTGCTCAATTGTCATCGCGCATCCCTCCTTCGCAAAAAATGGGGGTCGCGCAGACCCCCATTACATTTCGCCGCCCGTCTCGGCGGCTTTCGCGGCCTGCTGCTGATAGCGGAATGCTTCACGCTTCTGGTTCTCGCTGAGCTTCAGCACTTCTGCCACGCACTCAGGCACTTCAACTTCTTCGCCGCGGCGGATCAGCCACGACCGGCCATTGATGCCGACGTACTGCTCCATATCATGCTCGTTGATGATCGGGAGCATCACGCGCACCATCTTCTCGCCCGTTTCGGGCTTCTTGGTAGTTTCAGCCATCTTCTTCTCCTATTCTGCGGGGGAGGGGCTGCCTCCCCCGCGATCAGTTAGTTAGCCTCGACCGACGCGCTCCACGCATCGGACACGCTCTCCACGCGCACCATATTCTGCTCGAGCAAGATTTTGGCCGTGCGGATACCCTTCCAGCCGACAGTCGAGCGCTGATCCAGCGGGTCAGCCGTACCGGCGGAACCCTTCCCCTTGACGATGGTCTGCAGACCGCCGCCGGTGACCTCGGTGACGCCGTAAGCGTTTTTGCCGAGGATCAGCGTGCCAAACACGCCGTAGTAGTTGGAGGTACTGCCGATCTTGGGGCAGGAGGCATCCTTCCAGACCTTCGCCTCGGTCGACTCGACAAACCGCACGCCCGCGATCTCGCCCAGCTCACCCGTATATAGGTTGGTGGGGTTAGCGTACTTGTGCGCGTCGACCCACTCAGGGTCGCGCATCAGATCGTACGCGACGTACGGGTGGATGATACCGACGTACTTGCCGTTGATGGTCGGCACGTTTTTGCTCTTCAGCGTCGCCACGGCACGCTGGATGGCCTTGACGGTCAGCTGGGACGTGTTGTCCAGCCCGGCGCGGGTGGTAACCGCCGTCTCCACGCCGGCGGCAACCTTGGGGCAAAACAGCACGTTGGTGCCGCCCTGCAGGACGTTGCGCACGATGGTATCCATCGTAATGCCCGCCTGATCGCCAAGCAGCTGCGCGGCCTCGACGGCCACGTTGTCGATGGCGGTAAGATCAAGCACATCGGTGATTCGGACAAAATAGCCGTACTGGTTAACGGTCGCCGTCAGGCTCGTCACGTCCAGCGCGCCGCCGTTGGGGGTCACGCCCTCGGTCAGCGCGGTCAGCGCCTTGGGCAGCTGGTTAAACTTGCGAAACTCGATCGTTTTGCCGTTGCCGCGCGGGATATCGCGCTTCTGTCCAAACTGATCGTGGACAAGGTGCGGGCCAGCTTCGCGCAGCAGCACCTTGTCGTAAAAGGTCTTCATTTCGGCGGACAGGTTGTTGCCGGTTGCCGCCGAGGTCGTCGCGTTGGTCACATCTGCAAACAGCTGCAGATCGATGTATCTCAGGTCAGTCATATTTCTCCCTTCCGGAGGGGTTAAAACCTGATCTTTTCGCCCCTCCTTGCTCGTCTGATAATCTCGTCCATATCAGCGTCAGACAGCTGCGACACGTCGCTCTTGACGGTGATCGGGGGCTTCGCGCCGCTCTCTGTCGGCCTCTTCCCCTGTGCCTGGATCTTGTTGGCGATTTTGCGCTCCGTCTCCTGCGCGGTAAACTGCATGGCCTGTGGGATAAGCTGATTATGGTACAGCCCCCAGTAAGCGCCCTCGACGCTTGCCCCGTTCATCAGCGCATTGAAAAACTGCGGATTCTGCAGCTCCTGCTGGAGGTCGAGCTGCGGGTACTTCGCCGCGATCTCGTCCGCCTCGCGCATCCACTTGGAGATGTTTTCGTCCATCTTCCGGCGGTTCTCCTGCTCCGCAAGCTGTTCGCGCAGCTGGGCGTTCTCCCGCTCGGCCTTACGCATCGTCTTGACCTGCTCAACGCCGATGCCAAGCCGCTCTGCCTCCTGCTCGTAAAAGGCGTCATCCTCGGCTACCGCCTTTGTCAGCCCCTCCACATCCGCAACATCGACGTGATACCGCTCAGATAGCATCTGCAGCAGCGGCTGAGCCGCCCTGTACTTATCTGCCGTCTCCCGCGTACCCTTCGTCCGCCGCTGAATCGTGTCCTGCATCCGCTTGTTGTACACGTCCTTGTACTCGCCCTTGATGAGCGCGTCAAACTCCTTGCCAAGATCCCTCGGTTTGTCCTCGGCATGATCCTCGGCGACAGGATCTGTCTGCTGATCGGCCTGCAGTCCGTAGGCCACCTTGCTCAGGTCGCCCGTTTCTGCCGCCGCGCCCGTGTCCCCGCTTGCGGGGGCTGCCGCTGTGCCGCCCTCCGCAAAGAGCTGGAGGGTAAGCGGCCTTGCCATAATGTCCATAGCGTACTCCTGCCCGTATGGTGGGCGATCCCGTAATCTGCCCGTGAGGTGGGCGATCCCTTGTTATCGGGGATACTCCCCGCAATCAACTCTGATGCAGTCCGGGTGCTCCCTTTGCAGCAGCAATAGCCCGGACTCGACCGTGCCCCAGATTGCCCGCGCCTCTCGTTCCGCTGCCCCGCGCGGCTTGATCGCAATCGCCGCGTGCCCATCGGCCAAGTCCACGCATGGCTTTGCCCGCAGCTTGCCGTCTGCGCTTAGCTTACCCGCCTGTGCCGCCAGCGTATAGCACAAAATGCTTGCCGCCGCGCATACCAGATCATGCCCTGCCGGAGCGCTGCCGGCATGGCCGTCCATCTCCAGCGTCAGCAGTCCCGCGCGGTCGCCCAGCCGCGCCGTAATCATCGCGGTGCGGCTCTGTCAGCCGCCTCCTGCCGCGCATTGCGCGTCGTGCTGCTCTCGCCGCCGTCTGCGGCGGCCTGATCCACCTTGCCCGGCATTGCCTGTGCGCCGCCCTGCATCCCCGCCAGCATCTGCTGCGAGTAATTCGTCCCGCCGAGCGTGTCGGCCAGCTGTGCCATGGCCACGGCTTGCTGCTGCGCCGCCATGAGCTGCTGGTACAGCGTACCGTTTGCCGCGATCCGCTGCATGATCTCGTCCTTGCGGTCAAAGTCCATCATCTCGAGGCACGCCAGCGCCTGATCCGACATCTGCGGGTTAAAAAATCCAGCGCCAAAAAACTGCAGAGCCAGCTCGTTTTGACTCATCTTGCTGTAAGGGCTGGCCTTTTCTGCCGTGATCTCGATGTCGAACAAAGGTACGCGTGTCCCCATGTCGATGCCAAAATCCATGCCCTGTACCTGCGGCTGTAGCCCGGCATTAGTATAGCTGATAAAACGCTGTACGCCATTCTGCCCGATAATACGGAACTGCCGCGGCAGATCGTAAAACTGCCGAATCAGCTCGACGACAAGTAGAACCACCTCGCGGAATGCGCGGTACGCCGCCTTGTTGCTGTCGCGCGATAGCTTGCTCCCCGCCTCCTGCATGGCCGCGATGGCCGACGCAGCCGTAACGCCGGCTGCCGTGCCGCCCGTAGATACGTCGCGGTTGCCGGTGGTCTCCTTCAGCTCGTCGACCTTGTGCTCCAGCACGGAGAGGTAGATCGAGCCGAGACCGTAGCCGGAGACCGGCACAATAGAGTCCGATCCCAGATTACCGTCCGTGTGGACAAACGGCTTCGTCCAGTCGGCGTATTCCTCCTCGTTCACCGCGCCGTCCGCGCGGATAAAAAAGCGAGGCGCGGCATTTGATAGCATATTGCGCATCACGGCCTGCTCACCGCGGTCGATGTACTCCTGCGCCCCCTTGCCGATATCGATGTAGCCAAAGCCGCACGGCGTACCCTTGCATCGGTACAGCGGATCGAACACAAACGGATACTTCCCGTGATCGTACCAGCCGCGCTCGGCCATGCTCCGGCCTGTCGCGTCCGGCTCGCGTTCATTCTCCGTCGCGTAGAGCACTGTATCTCCCACGAACTTGCAGTAGTGGAGGATCATCTGCCCGTCCACCATGCGCTTGTAATACCAGTCCACCACCACGCTCTTGTCGCTGGTGTCCACGGCATCATCGTAGCAGTATCGGCTCACGTCGATATTGCTCCCGCCGAGCTGGCCATCTAACTGTGGGTATGCCCGCACAAGCGCCTCGTTGTCCATGAGGCTGAGGTAAAACAGGTTGGGCGAGTCCTGGATATCCGTCACGCCCGGCTCCCAGAAAAGGTTGAGCACATCCACCGTCTCGATGGCAATGTCGCCCAGCCCGCCGAGCTTGTGCGCATCCCAGAAAATACCATAGATGCCCGTGCCGCCGATCAGCTTGTCCCACGCCTCGTCGGAGTATGTCTGCTCAAAGCCCTCCTGCGCCAGCACCACGGGGACGATGTCACTCAGCCGCTCGGCCTCCTCCACGTCCCCCTGCTCCCGTGGAAGGATGTTTGGTGCGGGGTAGTTGTCCATCGCGTCTGCATGCTTGTTGGCAATCGCATTTAGCAGCCACGCAGACACCGGCTCCACATCCTGCTTCCGCCCGCGCATACACTCCCAGTGCCGCAGACGATACCACTCCTCGTCGTCGATCACGCGCCGCTCGAGGTTGGCTTTGCCCTGCTTGTATCGATTTAGCGTGTCCACGGCCTCGCGGATCTGTTCCGCGCCCACCACCGTCTCCACCACATCAGCCGCCTTGATTGCGGTCTCGGAGCCGATCTGCTCCACGCCGCCGTTGTCAATCGCCATCGGTTACCTCCTTGATCGTCATCGGCACCAGCTCAGGCGCGGGGAGGATGTCCTCGCGCGGGATGTCGAGCGCCGTGTACAGCGGGCTATCCAGATACGGATCCCGACCATGCTTCGCGCGGGGCTTGATCGGCCTCGCCATGCACATATACCGCATCTCATCGGCGATATGATCCTCACCGGTTGTATCCAGATCCTCGACATGATGGTCATCGTACTGCAGCAGCGGGATCGTACGGATCGCCGCCCGGCAGTTGTTAAAGATATACATCTGTGCCCGCCCGGCCTCGTCAAAGGCCATCCGGTAGTGCATCTGCATCCAGCCGGGAATGCGCTTGTTGTCGCCCCGGCTGAAGTACACCCCATGCCGCGCCGCGACCTCCTGAATACTCTCCCCGCGCTCGGCGTCCCAGATGGCCGGATCGGCCACGCCGGTGATCATCTTGCCCTTCAGCCAGCGATGCTCCGTCTCGATCCGGTGGATCTCCGCGAACACCTTGTCCGGCGGCCACTTAATCCCGGTGTTCGCCTCCCGCGTACACCCGTACAGCTCTAGAATCCGGTAGAGGCATCCGTCGTAGTCGACCGCCCACCACCCGCATGAGAAGGGCTTGGCATAGCCCCAGTCAAACGACCGATAGATCCGCCAGTCCGGCGGGATCTCAAACGGCGCGATGACGTGCGTAAAGCTCCGATCATCATAATGTGCCGGCGCATCCGCGAACTCCTCGAAAAACTGCCCCCAGAACACGTCCCAGTCCCCGTTCAGCCACGCGCGGCGCAGACGCTCTGGCAGAGCCTCCAGCTGCTGGATATACTCCGGGTCCCGCCGCATCAGCGCGGTGTTGTCCGTCACCAGCGACTTGATAAACGCGTAATCGTCGGGGTTTTCCCCCGGCAAGAAGTGCCTGTCCACAAATAGCCGCTTGATGTACTGGTGACCTTGCCCGCCGGGGTTGCAGGTGTAGTATACCCGCTTCGGAAAGGCGTTCACGCCGCGAAGACACGCCGTGATGGTGGTCATCTGGTACTCGCTTAGCTGTGTCGCCTCGTCCAGGAAAATCACGTCATACTCCACGCCCTGCAGCCGATCCAGATCCCCGTCCTTGGCGCAGTACGCGAAGGAGATGGAGCTGCCTCCCGGCATCATCAGGATCTTGTCCTTGTCGTTATATCGTGCAACACCGGCCAGCTCCTGCCGTAGCTGCCGGATATGGTTGTTGATCAGCTCCGGGTACGTCCGGCGGACGATTAGACACCGTATGCCGGGATACCGCAGGCACAGCAGCTTGGCCTTGGTGCGCACCGCCCAGCTTTTGCCGCCGCCGCGCGCCCCGCCGAAGGCGATGTACTTGTGCCGATCGCGCAAAAACAGCTCCTGCCGCGCGTTGGGCTTGTCAATGTGGATCGTGATCATCCGCTGTATTCCTCCGCGTCCCCGAGATCCACCTGTACCCCGCTTTGCGTCTGCCGGTCGCGGACCATCGTCCACTTGTCGATCAGCGTGCCGATCGCCGTGGTGATCTGCGCCGGGTTGGCCGCTGCCAGCTTATCATCATCGGCCAACGCCGTCAGCCCCTTGCCGATGATATCGCATACAAGATCGGACTGCTTACCCATGTACGCCAGCACGTCCTGCGTGTCCTGTTCTTTTTTTTTGGCGCAAAGCCGCGCGATATCCGGCTCTGCCGCCACGATCCGCTTAACGCTGTTGGGTGCCACGCCGTTGATCCGTGCCGCTGCCGCGTATGATCCCAGCGTCACATAGTCGGCCACGATTTTTTTGCGCTTGCGCGGATTAATCACATCGGCCACAACGTATCCCCCCATCGTGTGTCTGTTGTATTGATCTGCCAGCTCCCGCCCTTGCATATCGGCAGATAGTCCCCAGCCGTCACCGGCTACATCCTGCCGCGCTTACGGGGGCGGCTTCCCGTTTTGGCAGATGTCGCTTACCAAACGTCTGCCCGTCATCCATGATTGGGGGATGACCAGCCCATCCTGGCGCGGCCTCCCGGAGTTGCACCGGGGATACTCTCGGCCGCATAGCCCCCCTTGCGGGGGGTGACAAAAAGGAGAGTGTGTAGCCCCAAGCCATAACCCACGCATCTATTATATCCCTGATTTTTGCCAATGTCCCACGCCAAGCCCCGTCAAAACGCGCAATTCCTAATGCAAAACTTTGTGCAGTATGCCTATTGCTATATGTTAAACATTGTTTTACAATATAGGCAAGATCAAACGATACCCACCCACCCACATCGGACAGGCCTTTGGCCGGAAAGGACTAAAAAAAATGAAGTACTACTACTACACAGCAATCAAAAACGGACGCCCCGTGAGCGAGCGGATCCGCGCTGAGCATCTGTCTACCGCCATCAACGAGCTGGATAATCTCGGCTACACAGATGTCACGGTGGTCGCGTCGGAGCCTATCGAGGATGGTGCACCGCTGACTCCTCGAGGGCTGATCTATGCGTATGACATCACCCTCGCTACCGACCTTGTCCCCGGCGAGGGGTTTGTCCCCAACGGAAAGCTCCGCATCAGGCGCGGGGCTAATGCCAAGCGGGACGGCAACTGGGACGCCATCGTCGCATCTAAGCCGGAGATCATCGCGATCCTGACGGATGATGCCGATGCCCAGCGGAGAGCCGCCGCTAAGCGGCAGTCCAAAATCGACGCCATCCCCGGTCTGTCCGAGATCCGCGCCGCGAGAGCCGATCTCGCCGCATGGCGCGCTGAGTTTGAGCACAGCTTTGACGATTGCGGCGGGCTGGGCGTGCGCCCCCGCCCGCAGTACGATATGGACGCCCTGTACAAGGCGTACCCCCGCGCCGCCGCCTACCTCGAGTCCGAGACCATGGCCAATGCGTCCCACTACGCTAAGGCCGCTGCTGGCCAAAGAGCGCTGGAGCGCATCATCAACGGCGAGGACGCCGCTGCGGCGCTGTCGGACGCGCGGGCAGAGTGGGGCGCGCACGCTGCTGCGCACATGTGGGATTGAGGAGGCGCACCCATGGCTAAAACCGCAACCGTCGGCCTACGCATCGACGCCACCTTAAAGTCTCGCCTCGAGCAGCTCGCCGCCGCCGACGGCAGATCTCTTTCCAACTTCATCGAGCAGATTCTGCTCAAGGCCGTCGCTGACGGCCAGAAAGGAGCCTAAAATGATGATCACCACCCCCACCCGTACCGTCACCGTCTCCCTCCGCCGTTATACCGGCGGCTGGGACAGGGGCTGCGGTCCCGATTGCCTGCAGGATCTGGAACCCGATTTCCCGCGCACCCATCCCGATCGTCTGCCCGGCTCCGACATCATCGTCTCCACCGACGAGGATCTCGACGATATGCTCGATTTTTGGCACACAGCCGTCTATGCATCAAATCGGGGCCAGGACAACGACGGCCTCGACGGACTGACCGACGAGGAGATCGCGCGCGGCGACCAGTGGATTCTAGATGTTGTCGAGGGCTAAAGCATATAGCAAACAGCACCCAGCGTGATTGCTGGGTGCTTTCTTTTTGCTTTCCGTTTGCTTGCTTTTTGCTTGCTCGTTGCTTTCTTTTTGCTTCCGGTTTGCTTGCGTTTTGCTTATTGTTTGCTTCCGTTTTGCTTACGCTTTGCTTGCGGCTTGCTTCCGTTTTGCTTGCGTTTTGCTTCGCGCTTGCTTCCCTCGCGCTTGCATTCCGCTTCGCATTTTTCACGCGGGAAGATCCGATTCGCCGCGTTTCCCGCGCCTTCATCATCGCCGCAATCCATTGCGGCACAACAGGTTGAGAGGATATGGCTAATCGCTCCGCTTGCGTGCATTTTTGCTTATCCTGTGCTTACGTTTTGCTTACTGTTTGCTTGCGTTTTGCTTGTGTTTTGCTTGTCGTTTGCTTACTGTTTGCTTACGCCTTGCTTCTGCTTTGCTTGCGCAGAGCGAAAAAACAAGAAAAGAAAGAAGCAAAGAAAAGAGAATACTCCCCCTAGTAGATAAAAAGAATCTATCTTGTAGGAGATAAGGCTCTCCCCTTACCCCCCTATAGTCCCCCCTTCCCCCTCTCAAGGCCATAAAAAAGACCCGTCCCATAAGGGGCGGGCTTTTTTACGCTCACAGCTCCTGCTTGATCTGCTGGGCGACCTCGCGGATCCGCTCCCAGTCGCTCGGATCCAGATGCGCCATTACGCGCAGGATCATCCGAGCGATGTCCTGGTCCGGATCCGTCAGCACCTGCGCCGCGTACTGCGCCAGCTCCTCCTCGAGGGACAATCGGACAAACATCTCTCCCTCTCCGGTACGGAGCCACGTCTCGCTGACGTGAAACTCGCGGCAGATATCCGAGATCGTGCGATCGCTGGGCGTCGCTGACCCATTTGCGATTTGCGACACAAATGGTTGAGACAATCCGAGTCTCCGCGCGAACGAAGTTTTGTTAAGGCCGAGGGCTTTGATCAGCTCAGCGACCCGATCACTTATGGGCTGCATGGTATCACCTCCTTGCCCTAAGTATAGCATAGCGGATGGCTAATGGCAAGGAGAACATTGACAATCAATAAATTACTATTGACATTATTGTGTCGCAATGCTATGATATAGACAATCAATGATAATCTATTGATAATCATCGCTCAGATACCACAGGAGGTGACAGTATGACCGCACAGGATAAGCGCACGGTGGATCTCGTCATGCGCGAGATGCGAGGCATGAGCCGCCAGCAGCAGCTATTGTTGCTGGCCTATACAAACGGACTGGCGGACGGCTCAAAAGCCGCCCAGCCGCAGAAGCAGAAGGAGGAGTAACCCATGGCAAAGCGAGAGAAGCCCCAGTACAAGGTGATTTTTGATCGCCCGCCGGATCGTGTAAAGATCCTGCTCAACCTCGCGATCGTTGCCTCGCACGGGGACTATGAGTACATCGACATCGTCGACCCGGAAGCCAACACAAGACAGCGGTTTACGCCGCAGGAAGTGGAAAGGAGACTTGCCCAATGACCATCACATGGATTTGCGCCTACATCGGCGCCGCAGCAATCGCCGCCTCGGCGGTGCGCATCATCTGCCGGATCGGTGGTGACCGCTGATGCGCGCGGAGGATTGGATCTCCGTCAAGGATGCCCTCCCCCCGTGCAGCGGGGAGTACCTCATCTGCGCGGAGTCGGGTGCCATTATAAGCGTGTGGTACTCTCCCATCCATGAGGCATTTAACGCACATTACTACGAGGCGTCGCCCACCCATGCGATATGCGCCGCCTACTGGATGCCGATCGTCCTGCCGGAGGGCTACGGCGATGAGGAGTAAGTGCAAGCAGTGCCGCTACGGCGTCGGCGCCGGCGTGATCGGCTATCTCTGCAACTACGCGGAGATCAAAGGGCACACCAAACTGTATGCCTTTGCCGCGGAGTACGCCGAGGGCAAGCCCCTCACCGGCTGCGGCTGCGTGGCCTTCGAGCCGCGCGGAGGCCGCCGCCGGAGGGTGAAACTTCGGATGCCCCCGCCGAGCGGGAGGTCATCAGACCCGATCTTTGACCAGATGCGCCAGTTGTACGCTGCCGGCAAAAACGACGTCGAGATCAGCAGCGAGGTCGGCACAAGCAAGTCCTACGTCGCCCGCTGGCGGCGGGGCGAGTGCCTGCCGCCCAACCAAGTCGGCGGCAAACGCTGCAAGCCGCTTGCCGGGGGGTGAGGATCATGCGGGTGTACCAGCTTGTTACCCGCGACAAATACCGGCTCCCGATCGCACAGGCCGACTCCATCGCCGAGCTGGCCGAGATGACCGGCAAGCCATACGCCACCGTCCGCAAGGCGTTTACCCGCCTCTTTATGGGCGGTCGGGCGAACCAATATCAGTACGTTGATATCGATATCGAGGAGGAGACAACCCATGACATACATCTGCGATAACTGCGGCGGCTCGTTTGCCGCGCCGCTGGAAAAGCATTACGACTCGCCGGAATACGGCCCCGTCACCGACATCTACTGCCCGCACTGCGGCGAGGAGCTGGGCAACCTCGACGAGTACGAGGCCGACGAGTGCCCCGTTTGCGGCGGGGACAAAAACAAATCCGATCTGCTTTGCCCGCACTGCCGCCTCGCGACGCGCAGTTTGCTCCGGCTCCAGCTTGGCTGCTTTACGGCTGACCAACTGGCGTACATTGATCGTCTCTGGGAGGATCACACCGCCGCCGAGATGGCGGAGGGAGAATGGAAGGAGGCGAGATCATGTTGAAGCCCTTTTCCGAGCTGGTGCAGCTCGATGTACGCCCGTACTGCTCCGTTCGCGACGCGAAGGACGAGCGCGGGAACATCATCAAGGTTCCCTACCTGAGCTGGGCAAAATGCGCCCAGCTCCTGCATGAGAACGGCGCAGAGAGCGTGTTTTACACGCCCGTAACTTGCCCCAGTACCCACACCTACCTCTGGCCGCAGACGCGCGTGGAGACGAGCAAGGGGCGTGTAACGGAGTGCTGGTTTGTCCGCGTGGAGATCCACATCGATGACTTGGTATTTACCTACGACATGCCGCTCCTCAACGGTACGCTCGTGGTGTACGAGGATACCCTCAACCAGCTGCGGATCAACAATGCGCTCGCCCGCGCATTTGTCAAGGGCGTGGCGATCCGCACCGGCCTCGGCTTCTCCCTCTGGGCGGACGGTGACGGCGATGACGGAGAAGATGATCTATCACGCCACAACATCTACGCTATCAAGGAGCGGCTTGAGCGGCTCATCACCGCCAAGGAGCAGCGCGGCATGAGTCATCGCGATGTCCTCGCCGCCCTCGGCCTCAACGATAAGCAGCTGGCCACCATGATGGGCTGGTTCGATCGGCTCGATCATCTGGAGCGGACGGTGAGCCAGCTGTGATCAAGGATCATGATCGTTCCGGCTGGTTCGGCGCCAGCGATACCGCACAGATCATGCGATCATGGGATACCGAGTCCTTCCGCCGCTGGTGGGCGGTTAAGCTCGGCATCCGCGCGGAGACCTTCTCCTCGCCCGCTATGCGGGCGGGGACGGCGTATGAGCATCGCATCCTTGACGCCCTCGGCATCGTGGAGCGTGATCGCCAGATCCGCATCACGTCGCTCCGGGTCCGCGTAAACCTCGACGGCGAGACTCCCACCACCATCTGCGAGATTAAAACGCACAGGGGCGACAAGCCCTTTGCCGTGTCCAAGGCCTACCGCCAGCAGTGCCAAGTGGAGATGTTCGCTTCCGGCCACGGCCTCCGTCGCCGGAAGGAGTGTCAGATCATCGCCTACCGGCTCACCGATGCCGAGTACAACAACTATTTTCTCCCGATCCAGATGGATCGGATCTCAAAGCATCCGATCCCGTATGATGCGGAGTGGATCGAGCGGGAGTACCTCCCGCGCCTGAAATATCTGGCGGCGTGCCTCAAGTCAGGCCACTGGCCGAGAGAGGAGGAGATCCCGTGCAGCAGGTGACAGTGTCCGGCGCGCGCTGGCAGCAGGACTCTGACGGCGCGTGGCTCTGCTTGCGCGTATCGTCCCCGCAAAGCGCGATGGCCGTCTGCGACGCGCTCCGGCCGGAGCGGGAATATACGGCCAAGATTACCCGCAAGGGGCGCAGTCTCGATGCAAACGCCTACTATTGGGCGCTGGTAAACCGTCTGGCAGATCACTACTCCCTGCCGCCTGACGAGATCTACCGCGAGCAGATCCGTATGATCGGCGGCGCGTATGATGTGGTGTGCGTTAAGGCATCTGCCGCAGACAAGCTCTGCCGCGAGTGGGCGCACAACGGCATCGGCTGGATGGCCGATCAGTTCCCCTCCAAACTGGGCGGGATGATCAACGTGCGCCTATGGTATGGATCGTCGACGTATGATACGCGCCAAATGTCCCAGCTGATCGAGCAAGTTGTCGCGGACTGCAAGGCGGCGGGGATCGAGACGCTGACACCGATGGAACTGGATCGGATGAAGGAGGAATGGGGCAAGTGAGGTAGTGTTTCCTCTTTGAGGAGTGGAGACCGATCCCCGGATACGAAGGGTACTACGAGGTGAGCAGCAATGGGCGCGTTCGATCACTGGATAGGGTTCGCCCCGTTGGAAATCGACACGGTGGAACATTACTTAGACGGGATAAGGGCAACGTCATCTCCCCTTGTGCCAACGGGAATGGCTACGTATATGTCAGTTTGCAACGCGGAACTGGAACTCGTCAAAACCTTTATATTCACAGATTGGTCGCGTAGGCGTTTTTGGGGAATCCGATCGGCAAATATGATGTAGACCATATAAACCACGATCGGGCAGACAATCGCGTTGAAAACCTAAGATGGGTGTCGCACGAAGAGAATATTCGCCATTCGGCTCATCTCATGAGACATCCAAAGCAAAATGCGAAACCGACAAATTGCGGAGAAAGATATATTCGAGAGAGGGATGGGCGCTTTATTCTTTATATTCGAAAATATGCGATCTACAAATCTTTCGACAGTCTTGATGCCGCTGTTGATTTTAGAAATGAGGTGATGCAGCGTGTGCGGAATGGATAGGCAATGCTTCCTTTGCGGGCGCAACGGAGCGGATGATCCCTTAGACCGCCACCATTAGCCACATCTTTGGCGGCGCGTACCGCCGCAAAAGCGAGGTCTACGGGCTGACTGTGTACCTGTGCCACAATAGATGCCACATCTTTGGCCCGTCCTCCGTCCACCGTAACGGGGACCAGATGCGCCGCCTCCGCCGCTACGGCCAGCTGAAGTGTATGCAGGAGCAGGGTTGGAGCGTGGATGATTTTATCCGCGCATTTGGTAAAAACTATCTATAAACGAAAAGGAGACAGCAACATGAACTCAGCGTATGTAAAAATCAACGCGGAGGCCATCCGCAGACACTGCGTGGCCAACGGCTACACGATGGCCGATCTTGCGCGCCGCATGGGGAGAACCCAGTCGTATTTTCCCAACTGCCTCTCGCGAGGCTCGATCTCGGCCTCGGCGTATCCGCTGCTTGTGTCGGTCGCCGATGTTGATCCTGATGCGTTTCTGGGGCGGGAGACGCCGCCCAAAACGGAGGTGTCTCCCGCCCCCCAGCCCGGCGGGCGGTACAGTCTCACTCTGCAGACAAAGCCGGATCGCATCCGTCTCGCCCTTTGCGATGATGGCAAGGAGATCTCCTACGCGTGGAGCAAGCTGCGTGGATCGTCCGAGCTGGATCTGGCCCAAGCGATCTCCTACGCCGCCCACCTGATCTACAAATTCTCCGAGCAGCGCACACTCGGGACGGAGGACAAGTAAATGCTCAATAAGATTGTCATCATGGGTCGCCTGACCCGCGGCCCCGAGCTGCGTAGAACGCAGTCCGGAACCCCTGTCACCAGCTTTTCTCTGGCCGTCGACCGAGATTTCAAGTCCCAGTCCGGCGAGAAGGAGACGGATTTTATCGATGTGGTCGCGTGGCGTCAGACCGCCGAGTTTGTCGCCCGCTACTTTGCGAAGGGCGATCCGATCGTCGTGACCGGCCGGATCCAGTCCAGAACCTATCAGGCCAAAGACGGATCCAGGCGCACGGCGGTCGAGATCGCCGCAGAGAGCGTTTACTTTGCCGGAGGGGTCAAACAGCGGGACGCCGTAAAGCCTGCCGGAAGACCCATAGACGTGTCTGCGGCCGGATTTGATGAGACAGATGAGGACGGAGATATGCCGTTTTAAGGAGGAGCAATGGAGCGGGAGCAGTTTGCCTTTACATCCGCATACGCACGCGCCGCCGACCGGATCGAGGATCCGGTCGAGCGGTGCGCATTTTACGACGCGATCCAGCGGTTTGCGCTGGCCGGAGAGCTGCCGGACCTCAACGTTCTCCCCCCCATCGTGGCGGTCGCCGTGGAGCTGATCATGCCCCAGATTGTCCGCGCGCAGAAAAAAGCTGCCGCAGGACGTGCCGGCGGGGCGCATCCAAAAAAGGATCCACCGCAGGAGCCGGTTAAGCGCGAGGCTCCTCCTCCGGCCCCACAGCCACCGGCAAATCCGCCCAAAAAAGAGGTGCGCCGAACCCCGGCACCGGATCTGAGCGGACTCTCTCCGGCGCTGCGGGGCGCGGTGGAGTCGTGGATCCGGTATAAAACCGAAAAAAATCAAGCCTACAAACCGGAGGGGTTACGCGCCCTCGTCTCCGAGATCCGGCACAATGCCGAGAAGTACGGGGATCAGGCCGTGGTCGACTTGATCAACAAGTGCATGTCCAGCAATTGGCAGGGGATCATTTTTGACCGCCTCGCCAAATCTCCGCCGCCTAAAATCCGGGGCCTGCCGGACTGCAATTACGCGGGCGCGAGTCTGGAAAAATACATGACATGGGGTGACATATGACCGAGTTTACAATCCAATACCCGCCGACGCAGCGCGGGAAGGCCGCGTGGAACAAGCGCTACGGGTTAAATGCCTACTACGCCGGCAAGTGTTGGCAACAGCGCAAGCGCGATGCGGAGGAGCTGCACGCAATCACTCACGCAGCGCTGCGCAAAGCCGGTATCCCGCGTCGCCTGACGTCTGTTCCGGTATCAATCCGGTTTTTGTGGGACGATCGCCTCGATATCGACAACCATGCCGTCCTCGGCAAGGCAATCGTCGACGCCCTAAAAGGCTGGATCCTGCCGGACGATAACCGGCGGTGGGTGCGCCGCGTCACGCATGAGGTGTGGCATGGTGGATCTATCAAGGTGGAGGTGACGCAATGGTGATCCACGCAGACGCGCAGTCCCCCGTCCCACAGTCCCCGTGCGCGGTTTGCCCGCGTGAGCCGGTTTGCCATGATAACGGGCGCGTATGCCGCCGCTGGGGAAAATGGTTTAAAGCGGCGTGGCCCATCGTCGCGAAAATGATAAAGGAGAGTAAAAATGGTTCACTTGGGAGATATCTGCAAGATAAACGGTGCGGAGATTGAGCCGGTGTGGGTGGTGACGGGCGGCAGCCCGTGTCAGGATCTATCCATCGCCGGGAAACGCGCCGGTTTGGCGGGAGCGCGAAGCGGCCTGTTTATGGAGCAGGTGCGCATCGTAAAAGAAATGAGAGCGGAGGACAAACGGAATGGACGGACAGGTAACATGGTACGACCTCGGTTTCTCGTTTGGGAAAACGTTGTCGGTGCATTCAGCAGCAACAAAGGAAAAGACTTCCACGCCGTGCTGGAAGAAATTGCGCGTATCGCAGAACCAGGATTTTCTTTATCTGGACTGCCGGAAAAGTGGAAATGGACAAAAGCAGGAGCCATTGACGGTGATGGGTGGTCTATCGCTTGGCGAACTCACGACGCTAAGGACTGGGGAAAAACCATCCGAGACAGCCGTACAGGAGATGTTATCCGTCTGGGGACCCCACAGCGTCGCCGAAGAATCTCGGTTGTCGCAGATTTTGGAGGAGACACCGCATCCGAAATACAATTTGACCGCGAAAGCGTGTCTGGGCATCCTGCGGAGAGCGGAGCGGCGGGGGAAGGATATGCCGAAGCTTCTGAAAGCGATTTTAATCCGGCAGTCGCAAGGAGCCTAACCGCAAGAGCGGACGGAAGTTACTGTGCCGACAGAGGCCCCAACATCGTTGCAACGGCTATCCCCATCAACGACAAAGCTACAAGATGGCAGGGCGGCGGCAAAAGCCGCAACCACGATGGCAGCGGCAACGGTCTTGGCATCGGCAAAGAGGGCGACCCGTCCCCCACGCTGACCGCTGGTGACCGCCACGGAGTAATGTGCATGAATCCTTGGGATGCGCAGAGCGCAAGGGTGTACGATCAGGATGGCGTATGGCACAGTCTGAATGCCAACGAGAACGGCGGCATGGCGCGGGACAGCGTATTGTGTGCTGGGTTTAAACTGGGCAACAGTGAACAGGCACGGAGCATCGGCTATCAGGAGGAGCTGTCCCCTACACTGAACGCCGAGTGCGGCGGGAATAAGCCAGCTGTGGTTGCCCCAGTGGTGGCACTGGACATGACACACGCCTGCGACGTCATCCGCGAGTACGGGGAGCAGGTACCAAGCCTGCAGGCACGAATGGGAACAGGCGGCAATCAAGTGCCGCTTACATACCAAGATGTGACGGGTACGCTTTCCCCCGGCGCTCATGCTGGGAGCTACAACGGGCAGGACGCATACAACGATATGCTGGTAGTGTCGAGCGAAATATCCCCATCTCTAAGGGCAAAAGGAAACGACCCATACCGCGCAGATATGGCAGCGTATGTCGCAAGCGTAGACTGCCGCAATTTCCGAGAGGGCGGAGAGGTAAACGGCACGCTTCAAGCGAAAGAAAGCGGCGGGCAAAGCCTGAACTTGAATAATACAGTCCGGCAGAACATGGTCGTGCGCCGCCTGACGCCGATGGAGTGC
>ENA-USUM01000597-USUM01000597.1-human-gut-metagenome-genome-assembly--contig:-NODE-597-length-21548-cov-85.596386_pt1 | contig 21548 bp, 15 predicted proteins | sample MGYA00250063_ERZ773402 | MGnify/ENA primary metagenome ERZ773402 (study PRJEB29103, sample SAMN06112030) | human gut metagenome | biome: human gut; feature: ankylosing spondylitis patient; material...
TCCAGAACCTCGAGCGTCCACGTCTTGGCCTTCCAACGCAACCCTGTTTTGTTTGATTTTCCCTCAACGCTGTGCAAACCCCGTTTAGCACTCTTAAACCGCGGCTGACCGCCCTGATGAAGCAGCCAGCGCTCAATGCCCTGCCAGACACGTGTGGCAATTTTCTGCGCTTCGTTGATGCCGATGCGCTTTGTAAAGCCGCCCTTGGCACGGTGCTCTTTCACGACATCATGCAGGGCATACTCGGAAAGGCAGGCGGACTTCTGAATTTCCTTAAACCGCTTGTTGCGGTCTTTTCCCTTGGGCATCGCGGCCGTCAGCTTCCATGCTTCAGTGCTTTTCATGGCGCGCACGCGTTTCTTTGCCGTTCCGAGAACAGCATTGAAGAGCTGGCGTGCATCGGAGAAGTAGGTCTCCAGTGCACTTTCCTGATCCTCTCCGGTTTTCAGGCCCAGCTCGATGACAAAGGACGGGGTGCGCGATTTCATAGCGGCTGAATATACCTTAAGCGAAAACTATGTGCATGGTTTGGCTGCGTTTGGGCCAAAATTAAAAAATTTCGAAAGCCCGCATTCCTCCCGGGGCTCAAGCCCCGGGCTTCCTGCGGGAAATTCTGTGAATTCAAAAGGAAATGCGGCAGAGAAAGCGCCCTGCCGGTTTGATGCGGAGCCTACACGAAGTTAAGCAAAATGCCCAAGGTGTTAACCCGCAAGGTTTCTGCCGCACACTAACTGTCTGATTTGCACCACAAAAGGCCCGCAAAAACAGAAATTTCAGCGTTCGGCTACGGCGCGCCTTAAGGCCGAGGCCAGAGACTCAGCGGTCGCGGGTTTCTGCAGGATGACGGGCATCGCCTGCCCGGCGTTGTCGGGATTCAGACACAGCTGCCGGTAGGCTGCCCGGATTTCGTCTTCGTTTACGGCCGTTAAAAGCACACAGGGAATCTTGCGGCCCGAGGCTTTCCGTACCGTAAAGATGGCTTCCAGGCCCGTAGGCTTGCCGCTTCCCAAGTTGTAGTCCGAAATAAAGGCAGACAAGGTTCCGTTTGTGGCCCGGTCAATCACGTCACTCATAAAGGCGTCATCGGGTTCGCCCGAAGCCACCACATCCGCGCCCCAGCTTTTCATCATGAGAACCACCGCATCGCGCACGATCGCGTTATCTTCAAGAAGCGCAATCGAGCCCCGGATATCCAGGCCCGAAGCGATCGGAAGGCCGTTACCCGCGGCCTTTACGGTGCTCTCCGTTTCCACAAAGTTCAGATGAAACACAGAACCTTTCCCGACGCGGGAGGCCACACTCACAGGGATTGAAAGCCGCTGCGCAAGGCCCCGGACAATGGAAAGTCCCAGACCGAACCCCTCTTCCATGCCTTCACTGGATTTACCGCGGTAAAAGGCGTCAAAGATTTTTTCGCGGTCCGCGGCCTCAATCCCGGGCCCCTGATCGTAAACACCGATCTGGATTTTCCCTTGGGGGCGGCGCCTTGCACCAAGCACAATCTTGGAGCCGGGCTTTGTGCTGTACCTCAAAGCATTACTGATGAGGTTTCGGAGAATCCGGGATAAAAGGAGCGGGTCGGTTGAAATCATCGCGTCCACGGGCCTGATCTGAAAGAGAAAACCTTTGGCGGCCGCAACCGGCGCAAACTCACGGCTTAACTCGTTAAAGAGGTCCGCAATCCGGATGTTTTCAAACTTGACTTCGATGTTGCCGGTTTCGATGCGGCTGACTTCCAAAAGCTGCTCCACAAGCATCGAAATCGTCTGCGCGGTCTTACTTAACTGCTCCACCGCTTCTTTGTCCGAGCCGGTCGCGCGCGCCTGCAGAATCTGCAGATAAATCCCCATCGCCTGCAGGGGCTGCCGCAGGTCATGGTTCGCGCCCGCGAAAAACCGTGCCCGGCGTTCACTTGCCAGGGCCGTCGCCCGGCGCTCACTTTCCGCGAGCGACTTTTCGGCTCTGAGTTTTTCCACGAGCTGGGCGTTTTGCGCCTCGCGGATAACGCCTCGGGCCACAATGTCGTTAAAGTGCCGCCCGCAATAGAGCACGCACACCGCGACCACCACAAGAATGAGGCTCACGGCGGCCTCTCCCACGCCGTAGGCCGCGGCAAGCACCAAGAGGACCGGGCTCAAAGACACCACGGTAAAGACAGTGAGCCCGGGCAACCAGCAGGAAAACGCGGGCCAGGAGGCAAAAACGACCGCAATGATGATGCAGACCAAAATCATCTGATCAAGCATCTCATGAGCCATGAGCTGAAACACAAAGCCCGCTGCGCCCCACAAAAGGCCGCTTGCGCCGCAGAGCACCATCCAGCGGCTTATCCACTGACGGACGTTAGTCTGCCGGGCGTCGTCCCTGGCAAAGCGGCGCTTAAAGTCGGTCCAGTACCAAAGCACCGCAACCACCGCGGCCGCCCAGACAAAAAGCACGGGCTTAAAAGCTACCGACCAGAAGTAAAGAAGAATCGCAACAGCGGCCACCGCCTGCGTGGCAATCACCACGGGCTGCAGTCTCAGAGACTGACTGATCTGCTCCACGAGCATGTGCGCCGACACCGGGGTCTGGCTCAGGCGCATGAACGACCGCAGTTTTTCCAGGATCACGCTCGTTTTCACAGCCGGTACTCCACAAAAAGTTCTAATGCCACCAAAGGTCTGCCGGGGGCGCTTCCCTCCAGGGAAGACTTGCAGGTGACGCGCACCCGTATGCAGTCACGGTGAGGCTACTGCCGTCAGAAGCCACATCAGACTCTACCCCGAAGGGCAGCGTCAGGGTATCGGCAAGATGGCCGAAGCGAAGCCCTGAGGCGACGGGAATTTTGGCTTCACGGCGAATCCACGCGAGGGCGTCACTTAGGGAAAAGCGCCCGGCGCCCTCACCCGCCGTTTTATCGGCCCCGGTCATGCCGCCCACGATAAGCGCCCTCTGGCGCGTGAGCACTCCCGCCTGGATTAACTGCAGCAGCATCCGTTCAATGCGCCAGGCCGGTTCCGCGACGTCTTCCACGTACAAAATGCCGCCGTCAATCTTAGGAAACCAGGGGGTACCCACGAGGCTTGTCAAAATCGCGAGGTTTCCGCCCCAGAAAATGCCGCCCGCGTTAAACGCCTCGCCCGTCACAGAGGCCTTGAGGTGAAAGGTTTCACTCATCAAGGCCGCTTCAAAGGCGGCGTCTCTTGCGGGGTTTACGAGCCTGAAGGCTCGTGCTACCGGCCCCTGCCAGGAGGCTTTGCCCGTTACCGCGTAAAGCGCGCAATTGACGGCCGTTGTGTCGCTCAAACCTACAAACGCGGCGCAGCTCGCGCCCGCTCTCTCCCAGTCAACTTTTGGAAGGAGCCTTGCCGTCCCGTAGCCGCCCCGAAGACACAAAATGACGTCTGCGTCCACTTCGTCAAAGGCTTCCTGCAGGCCCGCGGCCCGCGCAGCGTCACTTCCTGCAAAGCGGTGATCCATGAGGCGGACGTTGGCGGTTTCTTTGACGCGCCAGCCGCAGCGCCGAAAATGAGCCTCACAAGCGTCAACCGAGGCCGTATCGTAAGCCGCAAAGTCCTCACCCAGCGTAGGCACCCGTGCGGGCGCGGTGATCACAAGAAGCGGATCGCGTACGGTTTTGACTTCCTCAGTCATCGGGCCTTCTCCTTTCTGCGTCCGGCAAAAAAGTCCTGCAGGAGTTTGACGGCCGCTTCTTTTTCCACGCCGCAGGTACAGAGGGGGCTGTGGTTCATGCGGCAGGCCTCAATCACGTTCGTGGTGCTTTTAAGCGCCCCGCATTTGGCGTCGTCTGCCCCCCAGACGATGCGCTTAACACGCGCAAGGGCCGCCGCGGCCGCACACATAGGGCAGGGTTCAAGGGTCACGTAAAGAACCGCCCCGGTCAAACGTTCACTGCCGAGCATCCGGCCTGCCTGCCGCAGTACCAGCACTTCGGCATGCGCCGTTGCGTCTTTCATTTCTCTCACGCGGTTGCCGGCCCTCGCGATGATGCTTCCCTCATGCACAAGGACCGCCCCCACGGGCACTTCCCCGCGGTCGGCCGCCGCGCGGGCTTCTGCTAAAGCTTCCGCCATACACCGCGCGTCAAATGCGGCGTCAACGGCCGGCGCCTGCGGGGCGTTGACGGCCTTGTTTTTCGCCTGCAGCGTTGCGCGGCGCGCGGCGCGCTCGAGGGCGCGCTTTTGACGAAGCTCAGAAACAGCTGCTTCAAAGCCGGCAAAGGAATCCTTGTCCGAAAAAAGGCGGGGAAGAAGAATACGCACCGTGGTGCCGTCAATGGTGACGGCACCGCAAGCCCTTAAAAAATCCGTGATATCGGGTTTTTGGGCGGCAAGCCACCCGCCGTCACGTTTGAGGAAACTGCGGATGCGGCGCAGGAAATTGGTGAGCCCTGCGGTGTCATCCCCAGCGTTGGCGCCCGCCGCGATGAGGACATCACGCAGGAGGCGTGCCTCTTCGGGGAAACGCGTGAGGCCCGCGGGCGTAATGCCGCGTTTTAAGGACATCCGCTCCCAAAGGAGCGCCGCATCCGTAATGACCTTTGCCTCAGCCGCGTCCATACAGCCTTTCCTACTTCACGGCCTGACCGGCCTTCACTTCAGCGGGCTTTACGGCCGGCTGACTCTCAACATTGGCGGCCGGGGTGAGCGCCACCGCGCCCGAGAGCTTCACTTCGCTCTTGGCGTACGGGATTTCGATATTTTCTGTAGCAAAGCGCCGCAGCACCTCACGGAAAATCGCGGATTTCAGGGACCCCACGCCGGCCTCGGGGTCGCGCACCCAGAAGACGCCCTTAAGCGTAATTTCACTGTCGCCAAAACCGCTGATCACCACCCTGGGGGCAGGCGTCTGCATCACGCGGGGCTGTGACTTCATGATGTCAAGGAGGATCTCGAGCGCACGGTCAACGTTGGCTTCATAAGCGATACCCACTTCGACGCTTCCGGTTGCCGCACGGTCGCTGCCGGAGAAATTCTTCACCGAACTTGTGACAAACATTTCGTTCGGGACCACGAGCTCTTCGCCGCTTAAGTTACGGACCACCGAATAACGGGTGTTGATCTTGGTGACCACACCCTGAAATGCGCCGACTTCAACGAGGTCTCCGATACGAACAGAGCGGTCGAGCAGAATAATGAACCCCGAGACGTAGTTCGAAGCAATCTTCTGCAGCCCGAAGCCTAAGCCAACGCCGATCGCGCCGCCAAAGACCGAGAGGATTGTGAGGTCCACGCCCGCAAAGGAAAGCGATATGAGAACGGCTAAGGTTAAAAGCCCCACGCGGCACACGCGGGAGATGACGACCCGGAGGTTTACCTCGATGTCGCCGTTAACCATAATCCGGCGTTCAATGAGGCCCGCAATCCAATTGGCAACCACCAGCGCCAAGGCAACGGTCAAGACGCCGACCATCGCCGACCAAAGCGAGAGTGAGCCCGAACCGATCGGAATCGCCACTTCGTGCATGGCGTCAACGACGTTACCCAAAATCCCCGCAATCTGTAAAACAGCGAGCACCCAGAAGACAATCTTGACGCCCTTTTCAATCGCCCCGTTTTCAAACTTGGGACCGATCATGACGCGCAGCACCTGCAGGATGATGATAATGAGAGCCCAGGCGTAAAAGACGGAATACGCCACCCGCGCAAAAACCGGTTCACCGCCCGCGGCAAGCATGCCCGTTTTCTGCAGGATGTTCACACAAAGCGACAGCACCAGGGCCGCTGCGAGCGAAAACGCCACACCCGAACAAATCCCGAAGAAAAAATCCAAGGGGCGGTTAAATTTTTCGCTGATTCTGTTTTTACTGCGCCAGTAGGCGTGCTTTTTGCCGACAAAAGCGGAGACCCCGGCCGCAATGAAAACGGCGAGCGCGACGGCGGCAAACTGTATCCAGAAGTGCTCTGACATAAGCTGCGGCAGGACCCGGCCTGCGATGTCCCGGAGAAATTCCGGAATGAAATTTAATGTTGATTCAGTTGTAGGCATGACGGTGGGGACCGTGAAAAAAACAACAGTTAATCATGAGGCGGCCGGGACCATCGGCCCCGCTTTTTTACGACTTCAGAGTGCGGCGGTTAAAAGAGCCTCCACGTCTTCCGTCGTTAAAACCTTAAAGTGCCCCAGCGGCCCTTTTTTCGTCGCAAGCGCCGCGATTTCCTTCACCGGCACCGGTTTGTCGGTGAGCTCAGAAAGACGCGTGGGAAGTTCCATCTTCTGCAGGAAAACCGTGAATTTGGCGATACCAAGGGCAATCACTTCTTCGGCACGGCCCTCTTTTTCCACGCCCATCACGTTGCGGGCAAATTGAACAAAACGCGCTTCGTTGGCATGCGCCACATAGCGCATCCAGCTCGGAATAATTGCCGCGAGCCCAAAGCCGTGCGTAATCGTGGTGTCCCACCCGGACAAAGCATGTTCCATGCCGTGGCAGGCCCAGTCTTCTTCAAACCCGAGACCGAAGTAGCCGTTGTGCGCAAAGGTGCCCGCAAGCCCCACCTGACTCCAGGCATCGTAGTCGCGGACGTTTTCCATCACTTTAAGGCCGTTGGCCATAATCGTTTTCAAAGCGGCTTCGGCCTGGCCGCTTGTGTAGTCCACGGCCGGGGTGTTTGTGAAGTAGCGCTCCATGATGTGGCTCATCATGTCAATGACGCCCGCCGCAACCTGCTTTTTCGGGAGCGTAAAAAAGAGCTCCGGATTGATTGCCGCCACTTTGGGGCGGATCACGCCGTTACCCATCCCGAACTTTTCGTTACCCTGGGTGATGACGCAGCGGATTGACGATTCGCTTCCGGCGGCCGGAATCGTGAGGACCGCCCCCACCGGAAGACACGTTTCAGGCACCACTTTCCCGGTAAAGAAGTCCCAGCCGTCCCCGGCGTAAGGCACGGAAGCGGCCACAGCCTTGGCGGTATCGATGACGCTGCCGCCGCCCACAGCGATGATGAGGTTCACATTTTCCGCACGGGCAAAGGCCGTGACTTCACGCACAAAATCCATTTCAGGGTTGGGCTTGACGCCGCCCTTTACGACCACCGTAAGGCCCGCGGCTTCACAGCCCGCGACAACGTCGTCCAAAACGCCGCTTCGCTTGGCCGATCCGCCCCCGTAAATCACCAGGGCTTTTTTGCCGTCTTTGGCCCAGGGGAGCATGCGCATCCCGATTTCCTTATGCGCACCGCGCCCGAAAACAAGTTCCGTCGGATTACAGTAAACGAAGTTCTGCATGACGCACGACTCTCCCAAAAATCAAAGACTCACCACGGCGCTTTTCTGTGCCGTGCCGCGCGCAAGATTCACGCGCGATAAAACCAAAAGACCGGCAACGAAAAAAAGGCCAGTAACCAAAATCGCAAGGCGCTGGTTGTTGCCGCTCATCCAGCTCACAGCCCCGTAGGTTAAGGGGCCCACTGCAGCCGAAAGCCAAAGCGCCATATTCCAGAGGCCGTAAAACTCCGCAAGGCGCTTTTCAGGGGCCAAAAGCCCCACCATCGCGCGGCCTGCGGACTGACTTGACCCCATCGCAAGGCCCGCGAGGTTGGCGCTCACCCAAAAAAGAGCTTCGCCCTGCGCGGCAGCAGCTGTTGCGACCATCGCAATCCACAAAAGAAGCGTGAGCGCAAGGGCCCGTTTGTGCCCCAATTTATCCTGCACGTACCCAAAACAAAAGGCACCGACCGCCGCCGTAATGTTGACGGCAAGCACCATGATAAGCGTTTTGGTGACGGTAAAACCCATGACGGCCGAGGCGTACACGGCCGCAAGCGCAATCACGGTCGCAATGCCGCACTGATATAAAAACCCGCAGCAGGTAAGCCACGCAAAATCGCGGTACGCGGGGATAAGTTCCAGCGTCCCCCGCATTTCCTTAAAGGACGCCAAAACCGTTGCGGCAAAGCTTTCCGTGACCGCGCCGGCGCTGCTGCGCTCCTTCACCCACAGGAAAAAAGGCAGCGCCGTCACGGCAAAAACAACCGCCACCACAAGGCTTACCGCCGGGACGCTTTCAGTCTGCGGTATATCAAAGGCCCCCGCAATCTGAAGCACAATCAGACAAAGCGCCAATGTCACAAGGCCCCCGCCGTAGCCCAAACTCCAGCCCCAGCCCGACACGCGCCCGAGGGACTCGGGTTTGGCAAGTTCCGGCAAAAACGCCGAATTCATGGATTCCCCGACGCTGAAACCGATGTTGCTCACAATCACAAGAAGCGACGCGATGGCCACTGTTCCCGGGCCCGTAAACGTCAAAAGGGCCGTGGCCGCAATGCAGCAAAGCGTTGCGATAAAGCACCAGCGCTTTTTCTCGGCACGGATGTCGGCTGCCCGCGAAAAGGCGGGCATCAGAATGAGGCAGAGGATGTTGGATGCCGCCACCACCGCGGTCCACAAAAAGGTCGCCCAGTCGGCACTACCGCAGATGACGCTCACAAAATAGGTGTTGAAAACGGCTGTGAGAATGACGGTGCTGTAGCCGGAATTGGCCGCATCAAAAAGCGCCCACCCCCAGACTTCTCGCACACGTACGCCCGTCTTTAAAGCCGCCGGATCAAAAAGCGCCATGATTAATGCAGCAGCACTTCGGCGGGCGCCCCGGTAAGAAGCCTCGCCCAGAAGTTGATGAGGCGCGCAGCCTGCGGAGAGTTTTCGACACCGTCCATGTTGACCCCGGACCGGGAGAGGTCGTTCAAAACCCGGTAGAGGTCGGCCAGAAACACCGCGGCCGCCGCAAAAACGACTTCTTCGTTGTCTTCGGGCACCGCCCCGGCGGTTTCTCTGAGCTCATCGGAAATCATGTCCCGCAGAAAGACCGCAAGGCCCCGCGGATTCCAGTCTTCGCCCGAAGCGTAATGGGGGTTTCCGCCCGAAAACGTGGTGCCGAGCCAGTCCACGAGGCGGTTGTCCGCCTCATCGATTTCCTGGGGACTCATGTCGCCCGCGGCCGCCGAAACCGCGCGCCGCACGGTGTTGCGAACCGCCTGAAAAAGAATGTCACCCACGACTTCAATGGAAACAAGGCTCGGCAATTGCGCCGCGCGGCTTGAAAAGTCATGGCAGCCGCACCCCGGAGAGCACCGTCTTGAAGGACAGGACATGGCTTACCTCCTACACCGACGCGATCGACGGGGTAAAGAGTTTGGCCCAGTCGCTGCAGAAATCATGCACGCGCCGTCCGCTCATTTCAGCGTCTTCCACAGACGCCTCGTTTTCCCGGGCAATGAGTTCGGAAACGGCTTTTTGCAGCTGCAGTACGGCAAAAAAGACGCAGGCCTCATCATCCTTTTCAAAAATCGCGCGGTGCTCGGGATCAAGCGCCGCGATCTCATCGGCAAAGTGTGTGCGGAGAAACTTCCCGAGTCCCCCGTCACTCCACCCGGGCACGGGCTTAAAGTGCTCCGGCAGCGCGCCGCAGAGAATCCCCGTGAGGTTGCCGGCGAGTTCAGAGTCGGCCTTGGCGCAGTCCTGGGCCGTCACCTTTTCCTGCATCAGAGCATCCAACTGCTCCACGTGGTGTTCCACACAGGAAAACACCAGCGCATAAACAACGCGTTCGTCTGCGAGATCCTGAACCGCTCCTGCGGTCTGGTTTGCTTCACCCATGACACTTTTGCCCGTAAAAATTTGTTACTTCGCGATTTTAGCGGCTTGCGAAGCAGGCGACTTCGAGCCTTGAACAATTTTGAGAGCCCCCGTAATGAGCGTTGCCATATCGCCCATATTGGCGGGCACAACAAGGGTGTTGCCTTTTTGGGCAATGCCGGAGAAGGCTTCGACGTACTTTTCGGCAATCTGCAGGTTCACGGCGTTCATGCCGCCCGGGGCGTTTGTGGCTTCTGCAACGCGCTTTAAGGCTTCGGCGGTCGCCGTGGCAATCGCAAGCGTTGCCGCCGCCTCACCTTCTGCCTTATTGATCTGCGCCTGCTTTTCACCCTCAGACTTCGCAATCGCCGCTTCCTTTTCACCGGTTGCGATATTGATCTGCTCGAGTTTGCGGCCTTCAGAGGCAGCAACCACTGCGCGCTTTTCGCGCTCTGCCGTAATCTGCTGCTGCATGGCCTGCAGAATCACCGCCGGGGGCGTCAAATCCTTAATTTCATAACGCAGGACTTTGACACCCCAATTAAGCGCCGCTTCGTCAATCGCGGTCACCACGGACTTATTGATGAGGTCACGCTCTTCAAAGGTCTTATCGAGTTCCATGCGGCCCACGACGCTGCGCAACGTGGTCTGTGCGAGCTGCGTAATAGCAATGATGTAGTTACTCGTCCCGTAACTCGCCCTCTGGGGGTCTGTGACCTGGAAAAAGAGCACACCGTCGACAGTGAGCTGCGTGTTGTCTTTGGTGATACAGACCTGGCTCGGGGTGTCCAGGGGCACTTCCTTGAGGCTGTGCTTATAGGCCACGCGGTCAATAAAGGGGATGATGATATTGAGCCCCGGGTTTAACACGGCATGAAATTTTCCCAGACGCTCCACCACCCAGGCGTTTTGCTGCGGCACGACCTTAATGCACTGCGTCACGAAAATGACGGCAATCGCCGCAAGCACCACGGCAAAAATCAGAAATTCGCTGATGATCATTTAAAAACTCTCGTTTAGGCAATCGGTTCAACAACAAGTGCGGCACCGTCCACACGCACGATGCGCGCAGAGCCCGCGGTGAGCGGGCTGCCGTCCGCGGTTTTTGCGCGCCAGGACGCACCCCGGTACATGACTTCGGCCGCGCCGTCGGCAGAAACCTTTGTGACGGTGACGATATGACCGGCATCGGGGTGGCTCACGGCGTCATCTTTTTCCGGGTGCTTGGCCTTAAAGCCAAACACCATAAGGCACCCTGCCACGGCGCACACCGATGCGGCAGCGCACTGCCAGGCAAGACTTAAATCCGCCCAGTAGACAACGGCCCCGGCAAGGCACCCCAGGCCGATCATCAAAAGGTAAAACGTGCCTGCCACCATGTCGATCCCGCCCAGAATGAGCGCGGCAACGAGCCAGCAAAGTCCGGCAGAAATCTGCATACTCACACTCCTTTGTGTGGTTCGATGCAGATCAGGCTAGCACACAAAGGAATAAAAACCGCGGTTTTTCGCGGCTTGTTACCGGTTTTTTACGGGCGCGTGTTGCCCGGACGATTCGCTGCGGCTCACTCGTCTTCGGTTTTGGGCGCGTAGTGCGCGTAGATCGCACCCGCAAGGCTTTCGGCCGCCGCTTCCTTATCGTTAAAGACCCCGGTGATGCCGGTCTTTTCAAGCTGCAAGGCTTCGTCATTGTTCCGGGCACGCACCATCACTTCGATGTCGGGATTCAGGGCTTTGGCATTTTCAATGATTTTTGTGACCGACAAGGGGTCGCCTGCCGCGAGAACCAAAAGTCGTGCCGAAGCAATATGCGCCTGCACGAGCACCATGGGGTCTGCGGGATCGCCCTGAATCACGGCCCTTTTAGCTTCTCTTAAGCGCTCGGCCGCTTCAGGCGTTGCCACAACGCACACGACCGGAATGTTCTTTTCCGACAGTTTCTTTTCAAGAACCCCTGAAACCATCCCTTCGCCAACGAGAATCACCTGGCCCGCAAGCAACCGCCTCGGGGTTTCCTGCGGCAGTACCGAGAGTTTGTCAACGACCATCGCGGCGCGCCTCGCCCACGCAAAGTGCCGGATGAGAAACCTCCGGCCCCACTTGGTGGAAGCAAAGACCGCGGGGTTAAGCGCAATCGACAAAATGGAGGCTGCCACGAGCAGGCTCATCACGGAAGGATCCATAAGCTTTAACGCGATCGCCTGGCTTGCGAGAATAAAGCTGAATTCCCCGATCTGCGCCAGTGCTGCCCCGACTGATAGCGTCGTGTGCAGGGGGTAGCCCATAAAGTGCACGAGAAGAAATACCGCGACCGACTTACCGAACAGAATGATCGCGAGAACCGTGAGCACGCCCAAGGGGTCGTTGACGAGCACGCGCCAGTCGAGCATCATCCCGACGCCCACGAAAAAGAGCACGGAAAACGCGTCCTGCAGGGGGAGCGACTCCACGGCCGCTCGGTGCGCAAAACGGCTTTCGCGCATCACCATGCCGGCAAAAAAGGCGCCGAGCGCAAAACTCACGTGAAAAACCAGAGACGCCCCGTAGGCTATGCCGATTGCGGCGGCCAGCAGCGAGAGCGTAAAAAGTTCGCGCGACCCGGTTTTGGCAATCTTCATGAGTGCCCACGGAATAAAGCGCCGGCCCACGATCATCATCACCGCCACAAAGGCTGCGACCTGCGCAAACGTTTTGACGATCACCCAGGCAACGTCAAGCCAGGAAACCGCCTTTTCGCTGCCCGCGACAAGGCCCGCGGCGGCGGGCAGCAGCACGAGAATTAAAACGCAGATGATGTCTTCGACAACGAGCCACCCGACGGAAATTCGGCCGTCAACGGTGTTTAACGTCCCCTCCATTTCCAGAGCCTTTAAAAGCACTACGGTTGAAGCGCAGGAAAGGCACAGGCCGAAAACCACGGCCGATGATATGGGCCACTGCCAGAATTCGTGCGCCATCCAGGCCCCGAGAACCGTAGCGGAGGCCATCTGAAGGAGAGCCCCGGGAACGGCGAGTTTTTTAACACGCAAAAGGTCTGTGACGGAAAAGTGCAGCCCCACTCCGAACATCAGGAGCATGACGCCCACTTCCATCAATTGCGAGGCAACATTCATGTCCGCCACCGGCCCCCAGGTGTGTTTTCCGGCCATGATGCCCGCAACCAGGTAGCCTACGAGCGCCGGAAAGCGGCAGCGCTCTGCAATGTAACCAAAACCGATAGCCAGTCCGAACGCAATCGCAAGCGTCGAGATCAGAGGCAACGAGTGATCCATACAAACGTCAATTCCGAAAAAGCATGGTGGGGAAATGGGATTTTTGTGTTCCGGCACAGTGCTGAACACGTCTAAAAATTGTATAAAAATCACGCGCAAAAAAGCCCGTGCGCACGAAATATTTTTCGTGCAGTCACGGGCTCTCCGGCACTGCACTCTTCTCTTACGAGCGATTTTTTACCGGTCTTACCTCGATGAACCCCACCTACTTAACCCAGTATCTGAGAAAAATGACAGAAGCCGTCAGGCACTGAAAGCTTAATCCGCTGCCGGCGCATGCCCCGCTAGCCTGAATTTTGCATGAGCGCTGAAAAACAGCGCTTTTTTCATGGCTTGAATTCTGATTTTAATAAAGAAAAAATGTCTTTTTTGTTAATATTTTTCTACCACAAAAAACAAAAGACCTTTCCATGCGTTTTACTCGAACAGCAACAACTGATGGGTTCGGCCGCAGCGTGCAGATCACCAACGGGCGGTTTGTCGCCACCATGATGACGGGCTTGCTGCCCGTCGCCGATATGGTCTCCCGGATTCAGCTTTTGGCCCCCTTTGAGCAGGCGTTGGAGCAGACACACAAGCCGAAAGACCGCAGTCTGTATTCCGCCGGAGCTATGTTTCGGTAGCGTGTTTTCGCACATATCTGCGGATTTGAGGATTTGGCTGACCACGACGTCATCACAGAAGACGAAGGCTTTCTTTCCGCACTCGGGGTTAATGATGCTGCAGGCAGCTCAACCCTCTGCAGATTTGAAAACTCAATAACCCGACACGATCTTGATCGCCTCAACTGCTGTTTTTTGGACGCACTGCTTCGGGCCAACCGAAAGCCCTCTCTGTCAAAATACTTCCTAATCGCTAATCAGGAGGGCACGGAGAAGATAAATGGGCACCCCATATCCGCTCGAAAAGAAAAATCAAATCCTCGGGAGAATCCTTCCCAAGGAGATTACGGTTGAACAGGTGCACCGCGAATATAGTATCGCGATAAGCTGCGTGTATCGTTGGTTGCGGCAACTAAAAGCTGATGGGACTGAAGCAGGCTTTGACAGCCCCGAAATACTTGGGGGTTAATGCCCCGCTAGCGAGCAACCAAGCTTCATCGTAAACCCGTGCTAGACACAAAAATCTACACACTCCCTGCCGTAGTGCGTTTTTGATGACTTTTATCAAGCTTATCCATAGGGATAGGCTGCTTACTTCTCTAAACTTCACGTGTTTCTGTTCCAAAAAAACAATCGCCTTTATACATCGACCGCCTACACTGATATCTGTTGTGTTCCCGACAAAACTAGCTGATTTCAGCAGTTTTTGTACGTCACGTCATCCGTCGATTTTCCCTTTTAAGAATAATAGATTCCATCGCAGTATGGATGCTTTGGATTGTTGTTCAAGAAGGTATTGATGAAGAATTCGACTTGACTTAATACGCCTGTGCTATAAAGGCTATGCAAGGATAGTAGCTTATATGTACCCCCCCCGTTCTCTCGCCACACACCTACGCAACACACACAAGGTATCGGCTCACAAACACTTTCGGCTGAACAGACTCGCCGCACTAATTCTTAGTGTTTTCAGCTGTTCTACCTATGCTATTGACATCACTCGCGAACTTGTTGATCCTGGCGAATATTCCGACATTAATATCAACATTACGTCTGCATCAGACATTGATGCCATCAAGCCTCTCAAGAACAGCGCCAACCCAAATCACAGTCAGTCTGTAATCCTGAACGGAAAAACCAATATCAAAGCAGACGGCAACGCCATCATTGGCATGAGAATTGTTGACCAAGGTAGTGGCTCGAACAACTATCAAATATCCTTGATTGCGAACGACGACGTTACGATGAATCTCAAAGGTCGAAGCAATGTGTATGGGATGTTAAACGGCGCTAACTACGGGTTCGGTAGTCCTGACTCGACCTACAGTCAAGGCAAAATAGAAATCAACGGCGCTTTAAATTTGTCCGTCTATTCTGAAACTCGTGCCAGCGGTGTTGTTGCCGGATCCTGGTTCGGTAACACTGGCGCTGGAGATACGACTGGTAACATAAAATTCGGACGAGAGGGTTCTCACAACGTCATCGACATTAGCGGCGGTTATAGAGATGAGTCTGATCCTGGCGTTGCTCAAGACAACAAAATGGTTGGCATTCTTGGATATTCCACTATGTTGTCTGAACCGGCTGTGATCAAGGCCTTTGGTAGTACGACGATATCCGTCAACACTAAAAAAAGTGTGGCTCAAACAGACATCAACAGAGGCACGTTTGGTGTATATGCTGCTTCTAATTCAAATATTTCCTTTGAGGATGCAGCCGGAACTTTGACTATTGATATGACGAGTTCTGATGAGCATCGCCGTCGTCTTGACGCTATTTCTTCAGGTTTGTATGACGTTGTCTATGGCGGGAATTCGACCGTAACAGTAAAGCAGAAAAAAACTTCAATTCACTTCGGTACTGCGGCCATGGTTGTGGGCATTTCTAGTTTTGCCCATTCCAATATCGATCTTGACACCGACTTGAGTATCACAGGCACCGACGTCAAGAGTATGACTGGGTTGCTTGCTACGCATTACGTGAATACGTCTTATACAAACGGCTATGCTAATGCAGGGGGCAAAATCAGTCTGAATGGTGGTTATTCATTCTTTATTCCAGAAGGTTCTGTGCCTTCGGATTCTCGTTGGCAAGCAGTATACGTTAACGCCTACCGTGAAATCGCAGCCCAGAAAGCACATATCACAATTGATGGTACAAGCTCTATTTCTCAAATCAATGGCGGCATTTACGCTATTCATGGCGGTCTAGCAGACATTACCTTGGATGGAGCGAATTCTTATATTCAGGGCCATGTAGACCAGCGTCTTTGGCGTGATGACGCGTCTCAAGATCTCGATTCAAGCACGTGCGGTCAGATCGATCTAACCTTGAAGAACGGAGCAGCCTGGATCAATACCGACTACCTAAATGGATCCAGCTTTGGAGATGGATTCAGCACGGCCAATACCATCACGATGGCCGGCGGCACCATTGATATGAGCTCCGCCAGAGTTGCCGGCTGGCAACGCTCGGCCTATCAAAAGATTATTTTGAATAGTCTCAAGGCAGATTCGGCCTACACGCGTCACGGGCACATGGCTTTTGACATGAACCTGGCCGAAGAAGTCAATGCGTCTGAAGCGCAGGATCATTTGAAGAAAAATACTGATCAGTTGATCATCAAGGGTGCAGCCAAGGGCAACTATAGCGCAGTAATCAACTTCGTCAATTCTTCCGTACCTATCGACCCGAGCAAAAAGTACAGCGAAAACTGGCTGATTCACCAAGGGCCCGGCAGCGATATGACCGTGACCAACCTTTCGGGCGGCAATACGTTCTATGGATCTGGCATGCTCACCCTTTGGTCTTTGGTATTCGTTCCTGAAGGACAGCATGGCCAGCTAGATGACGACGCGATTCGAGGACAGTTGAACAACACTGGTGTAGGTGAAGGCTATTGGCACCTGATAAGAACGGATATGCCGGTGCCTCCGCCTGCACCTGAGCCTCCTGCCCCTTCACCGATTGAACCGCCGGCGCCTCCGGTGACGCCACCACTTCCTCCTGAAGTGAATGACAACATCACGATCTGTACGTCTACTGGTCAGGCGCTCGCTTATCTTGCAGACCTTGAGGATCTTCGCACCCGTCTAGGCGAAGTTCGCTACGGGTCTCAGGATGGTGCATGGGTCAAGGTGTTTTCGAAGAAGGACACGGTCAAGACATCCTTTAGGCAGGATGCCTACGGATTCAACATCGGCGCGGACCGTCTTGTGAACTGCAATGAAGACAATGCTTGGTTGGTGGGCGGTGCTTTCCGCTACGGTCAGGCCGAGCAGGACGGCGTGGTCAACGCCTTGGTCACAGGGAAGCTCGACGAATATTCGGTCAAGGCATATGCCGCCTGGATGAAGGACAACGGTGCCTATGCGGATTTTGTGGCTCAGGCAGGTCGTTATGAACAGGAAATCAACGGAACTGATAATACCGGGCTCAAGGTAAGCCATGCGAGCTACAGTACTTACGGCTACGGGTTGAGCGTGGAAGTGGGGCATATGCTTTCTTTCCGCGAAACTGTTGACGACCGTCAGTGGTACAACCACTTCTTCCTCGAGCCGCAGCTTCAGTTGGCATTTTTCCATGTTCAGGGCAAGGATTACAAGACTTCGACGGGACTGGCCGTTTCTCAGGGCAATGCCGAGTTCCTGACGGGGCGCGTCGGATTGGTTCTTGGCAAGAAGTTCAACTATGGAACGGTTGACGATCTGGATCGCCGTTACTTCCAGGTCGCCCTGTTGGGCGGCGTCAAGCATGAATTCCTCGGCGGCGATCAAACGATTTCCTATACGGGTGTCGATGGCGCCAAGGCCAGCGTGCATGCCGGCGACATTGATGGCACGCGCTTCTATTACGGCGTCAATTGTGACTGGCAGGTGACTGACAACTTCCGTCTCTATGCGCAGGCAAGCCGTGAAGAAGGCGATCGCTATACGAAGGACTACGACATCAGCATCGGCGGCAAGCTGCTGTTCTGATGAGTCCTCGGGCCGTCCCGATCGGTTCGGGACGGCTGTTCAAACAATCAAGACTGCTCCTTCCTGTCGAGGATGACGGAAGGAGCGGCAGACCCAATGAATAGGAATGAAAATGAGCTGTAGAAGACAGGCATTGGCGATGATTGCCATTGCAGGCATGTCCGCCAACATCTGGGCGTCGGAAATGTCCCTCGAAGATTGCGGACGGACGGCTGAGACGTTTGCCTTTGTGGCCGATGTCTCCGGATCCATGATGCAGACTGTGGGGCACATGAAGTCTCAGGCGCAGAAGGAGATCGAAGAAGCTCGCGAGCGTGGTGAATCGCTCCCAAAAATCCGTCTTGTGCCTCCGGCGAATGAAGAGATTGACAAGCTGACTCGCCATGAACTGACGCACCGCTTCATTGTGAAGGCGGGCACCTATGCGATTGAGAAGGCCGGGATGCAGTCGTTGGTTCTGACAGTGGCGCCCTTTACTCTGCTGGTGCCGATGAAGGAGCGCAATTCTGAAGAGTTCAAGACCGATCTTCAAAAGAAGTTCGGCGTTCGTCTGGAGGTGTTCGGTCGCTCAACGTGGATGGGGAGCCGCGCCTTTGAGAGCTTCTCTGAACAGCTTTCCAAGTCACAGGCAACCGTTCTCGTTACTGACGGCAACTTTGAGGTTGATCCCGATCAGAAGCATTTGGATCCGGTGGCAACGTTGAAGGCCTTCTATGCAGCCAATCCGAAATCCTGCATCCATATCGTGTCTGCCGCTTATACGGAAAAGGAGCGAAAGGCCATTGATGAGCTTGCTTCGGTTTCCACCTGCGGCCGCGTCGACGACCTGGAAGCCTTGATGACGGATGACACCTTGTGGAAGAGCTTTGTTGAAGAGGTCTTCTATCGTGAATGTCAGAAGAACGGTGTGATTGAAATTCAGGGCATCAACTTTGCGTTCGACAAATCGAACCTTCCTGAAGAAAGCCGCCGCATTCTGGACAAGGCGCTCGTGGTCATCAATTCGCGAGACAAGTCTGAAAAGATTGAAATCCGAGGCTGGACCGACTTGGTCGGCAACAACAAGTACAACGCCGGTTTGTCCCAGCGTCGTGCCAATGCCGTTCGTCAATACTTCATTGAACATGGCATCGACGCCGATCGATTGACGGCGCGCGGCATGGGCAAGTCCTTCAAGTACACCAACAAGACCGATGACGGTCGCTGGATGAATCGCCGGGTCGAATTGATTATCGAAGGCGGCCTGCATTCGAATGACTCGGAGAAGCGTTACGACACAGATTCTCTAAATTGACAATACGCCGACATTCCATTGCCAACGGCGATGCTTAAGGCGCCTCCATCGGTTTGATTCCATGAACAGATGCAGACGTTCGAAAAGACATTGCAGGCAAACGGAAAATTGAAAGCGCCCGTGTTCCTTGCAATAAACACGGGCGCTGTGCCATTTGGCGTGGACGACTGGTTATGTCAGTCTAGAGATCGGTTGGGTTAGAACGCGTAGCGAACGCCGGCGTTGACAACCCAGCTCTTGTCCAAGCTGTTGCCGAAGCGATACTCAACATCGACAAACCCAAAGGAATCATCAACAATTTTGGCTTGAGCTCCGAAGCCAACGTCGTACCAACTTCCCTTGTTGTCGATGGAGGCGTCATACCCGGTACGATGCGTTGTCACGTCAAAGGCCATGATCTTCTGCTTGCCTGCCCATTCTCGCATCCAGTCTGCCTTGACGTAGACTGTTTGCGAGCGAGTTTCACCAAATTCCATGCCGCCTCTGAAGCCAATGCGGCTGATGACAGAGTTGAATGCGTCATGAACCATGTGCGTACCCTGAGAGGTCGAATAATCTGCATTGGTGACACGCAGATATTGGAGTTGAAGTTGCGGCTCTGCAAAGAATCCATTGGTCAGCATAAATCGATGGCCCGTTTCAGCAGATGCACCCATGATGTGATTGTCGTAGTTCGCAGTGATTCTCTGACCTGAACCATTAACGATGTCAAAGCTGTTGGAAAGCACTCCCCAGATGGCGTTCAAATCCACATAGGCACCATTGTTTCCAAGCCAAGTGCCGTATGCCTTAAAGCCGAATCGGTCGGTATTGCCTTCCCCGGCAGTAGTGTTGAAGTCAACATTCACGTCCTTGTAATCCACGGCTCCGCCAACAATCCAGCGACCATCCTTTTGCTTGAAGGCATGATCGAAGCCGAGCTGATACGTAACGGCATCGCTTTCAAAATCGCCGAGGCCGGAATCCGTTCCATTGGATTCATAACGAGCGCGCAGCCAAACGCCATCATCGCCCTTCGCATAACGGGCATCGCCCTGACGCTCGTTCAGGCGATCCATTTCGACGGCGGTCCAATAGTTGCTTCGGGCAGTCGCAAGAATGGTCAAGCCGGCATCCGAGAGCGTGGAGTCAGGCGTATTGGTATCTTCTTCCCCGGGACCGGGTACGGGATTAGGAGAGGGAGTCGGCGTGGGATCCGTGCCTTCCTCCAGCTGACCTGCAATGTACCAATTAGTTCCTTCATCACCAAAAATGTGATCGACGTAATCGTTGCCAGGTTTGTAGTCCCCTGCACCTGCATTGGCTCCGTTGTACTTGGAGTTTTCAGCAGTTTTCGTTTTGTCATAGGCTTCCTTGGCGACGGTAAGCGTGACGTTCCGGAACCCTTCGTCAAGCATTTGAGCCTTAAACTCGCTGCCGTTGTAGGAATCGACGGCACCGCCTGTCGTTGCAAAACGAACGCCTACCAGATCATCGAGGCTAGCCCCTGCGCGAACCGTGCTGTTCAGTTTGACATTAATCGTATTGTGCGAATCAGCCGCCAGTGCGCCAGCGACAAAAAGCATGTTCCCGTTAGAACCGGAAGGATCAAGTGTCATATTGAACGCACCGTTGCCCGTTAGATTGCGAGCGAATACGGTGGCTCCCGGAGACGTTGTCATATCGACCGTTCCTTGATTGTCCAATGAGGTCAGGGAACTCTGGCCCAAGGCAAACCAAGAGGCTCCGTCTGTCAGGGAAATGGCAATCTTGCCTGAGGAGGTCGGATTCAATGGAGCATTCAAGATGTTTTGAAGCGTGGCCGTGTGATCAATCGTTTTACCGTCAGCAAGTTCCTGCCAGGCATCGGCTTGACCAATCAATACTGAATCGGAGCCTTTGAGGTTCAGATCAATCGTGCCGCCATCCACAGCATAAATGTCGCCATAGATGGCGGCATTCCCGGAAATGGCAATGGAGCCGGCCTTGGCATCCGCTGCACTGGTGGAGTTGAACGTTTGTTTATCGGCCTGCAAATGCCCGTAAATTGCGTGCTTGCTCTGATCAAGGGAAACGGCACCGTTCTCCATCGCTTGAATGGCAAGGGTTTTGATTTGAGCTTTCTCGGTCGTTGCCGCAGCAGCAAAAGAACCCTTATAGGATTCGGCGTTGTCAGGATTGACGTTGATATAAACGTCTTTCAGGTTGCCGATGTTGGCCTGATGCGCCAGCAAGCCAATTGCGGAGCCGTCGCTGGCTTTAATATCCTTGACTTGAATGGCCTTGCTTGAGAATGCCTGAGTGCCGTCGAATTGAACCCCAACCGCAGATGTCGTGCCATGGACGTTCTGCACAGACAAAGTATCACCAACTGTCGTCTTGGCGCCTTGCATCAAACCAATGGCATCGCCAGCGGTGGCTTTAACATCGGTGACTGCAAAGTTATTGACGGAAGTGAACGATGCGCCATCCGAGATTTCAGCACCTACGGCTCCTCTTGTTCCATGCACGCCGTTAATCAAAACGCTTCCCGCTTGGGCATTCAGCTTACCATTGTCGCGTGCGGCACCGCCGACAGACATACCCTCAGCAATGCCGTCACTGGCGACAACATTATCAATCGTAACTGTGCCGACATTGAAGTTTGTGTCTCCATAACGCGTGCGGCTGTCAGCTCCCATATAAAGTGCAACAGTGTTGCCAGTCTTCAGATTGAGGATGTCACAGATAGTCAATGAATCACTTACGGTATTGGCCTCCGTATTAGTGCGCTCGGCATGAGCGCGTTCTAACGGGTGAAAGTCCCGAGTGCAGGGGGTAGCACCAAGCACATAGCCAAGAGC
>ENA-USUM01000604-USUM01000604.1-human-gut-metagenome-genome-assembly--contig:-NODE-604-length-21443-cov-33.108350_pt1 | contig 21443 bp, 14 predicted proteins | sample MGYA00250063_ERZ773402 | MGnify/ENA primary metagenome ERZ773402 (study PRJEB29103, sample SAMN06112030) | human gut metagenome | biome: human gut; feature: ankylosing spondylitis patient; material...
TCACCGACGCCATGGGGCGCAAGGCGGACTTCCGCAACACCATCGTGCTCATCACCTCCAACTTGGGAGCGCGCTTTCTGGCCGGGCAGTCCGCGCCGCTGGGCTTTGCGGCCGGGTCGGAGGCCGTGTTTGAAAAGCAGGCGGCGCAGGCCGTGGAGGAAGCCAAAAAGTGGTTCCGTCCGGAGCTGGTGGGGCGGTTGGATGAGCTCATCGTGTTCCGCCCGCTCAGCGACGAGAGCATGTCTGCCATCGCGGAAAAAATGCTCTGCAGGCTGGAAGTCCGGGCGGCGCGCAGCGGCTATCAGCTCCGGCACACCCCGCAGGTGGGGGCCGTGCTGGCGGCCCGTGCCCGCTCGGCCTATGGAGCGCGGGAATTGCGCCGACAGGTGGACCGAGCGGTGGAACAGGCGTTGGCCGATCAGATCGCTGCCGGGACTGCCTGCACCGGGCAGCACTGGACTGCGGACTGTACGGCAGAGGGCACCATCGTCCTCCGGCAGGACGAGACGGCGACCCTTTGATACCGGGCAGGGAATGACCAAAATGCCTTGCATCCTGCAGAATTTCTGTTATCATAGAAGCAACAGAATCGCAGGAGGCACCGCATGCACACCTTGTTTCTTTTGAACCCCACCGCTGGCAAGACCGACTGCACCCAGCAGCTGCCGCAGCAGATCAACGCTACAGCTGCCCGGGCAGGTCTTGCCCCGGAGGAATATACCATCCGCATCACCACCCACGCCGGACATGCGCGGGAGCTGGCTCGCGCTGCCGCAGCCGGGGCACAGCAGGCAGGGGAGCCGCTGCGCATTTTCACGGCGGGCGGCGACGGCACCTTCAACGAGGCCCTCACCGGGGCCTATGGCTTTGCAGGCACCGCCGTGGGCTGCCTGCCCTATGGCAGCGGCAATGACTTCCTGCGCACCTTTGGTACACGGGAGGAGTTTCTGGACCTGGATGCCCAGCTGGCGGGCGGGGCGGTGCCCATCGACCTGATGCAGACCAACCTCGGCTTGTCGGCCACCATCTGTGCTGCCGGGCTGGACGCGCAGGTGGCCTACGGCATCCCCAAATTCCGGCGCATCCCGCTGTGCGGCGGGGAGGTGTCCTATCTGCTGTCCATTGTGGAGCAGCTGTGCGGGCACATCGGCCGCCGGGTGGAGTACACCATCGACGGTGAGACCTTTGCGGTGGACTGTCTGATGTGTGCCATCTGCAACGGCCGCACCTACGGCGGCGGTTTCTGCGCCGGGCCGGAGGCGCAGCCGGATGATGGCTGGCTGGATGTGTTCATCGTGCGCAAGGTGGGGCGCTTGACCATCGCAAAGCTGCTGAGCATGTACAAGAACGGCCGCCATTTCCAGAACGGGCAGCTGGTGGAAGCGGCAAAGCCCTATTTCATCTACCGCCGGGCCAAGGCTGTGACCCTGCGCGCCGCCGATGGACGCGGGCCCATCATTGCCACAGCGGACGGCGAATGTGCCCCCTGCGAGCAGGTGCGCGTGGAGGTGCAGCCGCTGGCCGGACGGGTCTGGCTGCCAAAGGCTGCTTACCACAGATTCGTGGAGCAGAAAACCGCCGCAAGTGCTGAATGATCGCAAAAACGAGAGCTTTGCCGGGAAGGCAGAGCTCTTTCTTTTTGCGTTGTCCGGTCTGATTTTTTCACTGTCACAAAATGTTAATAAAAAACATTCTAAAAAGTCTTGATTTTTTCGGGCAAGATGAGTACAATACACTTAGCACTCAGATAAAAAGAGTGCTAAAAAGCCCGGCGCGGTGAACACGAACCCTGTCGGGTGCAGCAAAGTTTTAAATTATATTTTCTATAGGAGGGCAAGAACTATGAAGATCATTCCTCTTGCAGACCGTGTTGTCATTAAGACTGTTGAAGTTGAGGAGACCACCAAGGGCGGTCTGATCCTGACCGGCAGTGCCAAGGAGAAGCCCCAGGTGGCGCAGGTCATCGCAGTGGGCCCCGGCGGCGTTGTGGATGGCAAGGAAGTCAAAATGACCGTCAAGGTCGGCGACAAGGTGCTCACCAGCAAGTATTCCGGCACCGAGGTCAAAGTGGATGGCGAGGAGTGCACCATCGTGCGCCAGAGCGACATCCTGGCCGTCGTGGAAGACTGAGCGGTTCCCCCTATTTCTGGAAAAATGCAGCTTTAAAAGGAGCGATAGATTATGGCAAAGCAGATCAAGCAGGGCGAGGACGCCCGCAAGGCACTGTGTGCCGGTATTGATACCCTGGCAAATACCGTCAAGATCACCTTGGGCCCCAAGGGCCGCAATGTGGTGCTGGGCAAAAAGTTTGGTGCCCCGGTCATCACCAACGATGGTGTGACCATTGCCAAGGAGATCGAGCTGAAGGACGAGTTCGAGAACATGGGTGCACAGCTGGTGCGTGAAGTGGCCACTAAGACCAACGACGCCGCAGGCGACGGCACCACCACCGCAACCGTGCTGGCGCAGGCCATGGTCACCGAGGGCATGAAGAATGTCACCGCCGGTGCCAACCCCATGGATATCCGCCGCGGCATGAGCAAGGCTGTTGCCAAGGCCGTTGAGACCATCAAGGCTCACAGCCAGAAGGTGAAGGACAGCAACGATATCGCCCGCGTCGGCACCATTTCTGCCGGCGACCCGGAGATCGGCCGTCTGATTGCCGAGGCTATGGAAAAGGTCACCTCCGATGGCGTCATCACCATTGAGGAGAACAAGACCACCGCTGAGACCTACAACGAGATCGTGGAAGGCATGCAGTTCGACCGCGGTTACCTGACCCCGTATATGGTCACTGATACCGACAAGATGGAGGCTGCTCTGGACAACGCCGCCATCCTGATCACCGATAAGAAAATCAGCGTCATCCAGGATCTGGTCCCCCTGCTGGAGCAGGTGATGCAGAACGGCATGAAGCTGCTGATCGTGGCTGAGGACATCGAGGGCGAGGCTCTGTCCACCCTGATCGTCAACCGTCTGCGTGGCACCCTGAATGTGGTGGCTGTCAAGGCTCCCGGCTTCGGCGACCGCCGCAAGGAGATGCTGCAGGATATCGCCATCCTGACCGGCGGCACTGTGGTGTCCTCTGATCTGGGCTACGAGCTGAAGGACGCTACCGTCCAGATGCTGGGCCATGCCCGTCAGGTCAAGGTCACCAAGGAGAACACCACCATTGTGGGCGGCGCAGGCGACAAGGATGCCATTGCAGCCCGCATTGCACAGATCCGCAGCCAGATCGAGGCCGCTACCAGCGACTTCGACCGCGAGAAACTGCAGGAGCGTCTGGCCAAGCTGGCCGGCGGTGTGGCCGTCATCAAGGTCGGTGCTGCTACTGAAGTTGAGATGAAGGACAAGAAGCTGCGCATCGAGGATGCCCTGAATGCAACCAAGGCTGCTGTGCAGGAAGGCGTCGTGGCCGGCGGCGGTACCGCTCCCATCAACGCCATTCCCGCTGTGCGTGAGCTGTGCGACAGCCTGGAAGGCGACGAGCGCACCGGTGCCAAGATCGTGCTGAAGGCTCTGGAGGCTCCTCTGCGCCAGATTGCAAAGAACGCCGGCCTGGAGGGCAGCGTCATCATCGACAAGATCATTTCTGCCAACAAGCCCAACTATGGCTTCGACGCGCAGAACGAGGTCTATGTGGATGACATGATCGCCGCCGGTATCGTCGACCCGACCAAGGTCACCCGCTCCGCTCTGGAGAACGCAGCATCCGTTGCTGAGATGGTGCTCACCACCGAGAGCCTGGTGGCAGATCTGCCGGAACCCCCGGCCCCTGCTGCACCTGCCGGTGATATGGGCGGTATGGGCGGCATGTACTAAGCCGCAAAAGCGCTCTTATAAAAGTGCCTTAGGGAGGCAGAACTTCTTCGGAGGTTCTGCCTCCCTTTTTGTATAGCCTGGGTCTCCGTTGCCCACGCTATGCCAAAGGGGGCGTGTCCATGTCCGGGCGGAGGGTGCTGGCGCTGTATGCGGCGTTGTTGTTCGGCTTTGCCGTAGTGCTGTGCAGGCTGTTTTATTTGGCGTCCCGCACGGATTATGCAGCCCGTGCGGCGGCACAGAGCACGGTCACGCTGGAACTGCCAGCCCGGCGCGGCGGCTTTTACGACTGCATGGGCCTGCCACTCACCGGGCTGGAAAAACGCTGGATGGCTCTCTGCTTCCCGGGGCAGGAAAATTATACCCGCCTGTACGCCTGCACCGACACCGCCGGACAGGAACTGCTGTACCGCAGCCGCAGCCGGGCGGCTCCATTTCTCGTGGAGGTGGACCGGGACATGACGGCGCTGGGCATTCCATGCTATGCGGCGTCCCGGCGGTATGCAGCCGCACCGCTGTGCCCGCAGCTGCTGGGGTATCTGGACGGTGAGGGCCACGGTGCTGCCGGGCTGGAAAAAGCACTGGACGCGCTGCTCACCGGCAGCGGGGCACGGGACACCCTGCTGTGCCCGGTGACCGCGCAGGGCACCCTGCGCACCGGGGAGCAGGTGCAGCATCTGCAGGCGGACAGCGGAGCGGTGGGGGTCCGCCTGACCCTCTCCCGTTCTGTCCAGCGGGCGGCCGAGGCGGTGGCGGCGCAGACCATGACCACCGGCTGCATTCTGGTGCTGGACGTCCGCACGGCAGCCCTGCGGGCCTGCGTCAGTGTGCCGGGTTTTGACCCGGCTGACCCGGCGGCCAGTCTGGAAGCGCCGGACAGCCCCTTTTTAAACCGGGCCTTGCAGGCGTATGCGGTTGGGTCGGTGTTCAAGCCGGTGCTTGCAGCGGCTGCGCTGGAAGCCGGCCTTGCGCCGGAGCACGACTGCAACGGCGCGGTGGTGGTGGACGGGCAGATCTTCCGCTGCGCAGGCGGTGTGCCGCACGGCGAGGTGGACCTTTCGGCCGCATTGGCAAAGAGCTGCAACGGCTATTTTATCCGGTTGGGGCAGCAGCTGGGAGCACAGGCTCTTTTGCAGCAGGCGCAGGCGCTGGGCTTCGGGCGGAGCATCGGGCTGGCGGAGGGCCTTACCGCCCAGAGCGGAGCCCTGCCGGGAGCCGAGGAACTGGCCCAGAGCGGGCAGCTGGCCAATTTCAGCTTCGGGCAGGGCAGCCTGCTGGCAACGCCGCTGCAAGTGGCCGCCATGATGAACACCATCGCAAACGGCGGTGTTTACCGTGCGCCGTGCCTGCTGGACTGTGCGCTGGATGAAACATCCGGGGAAGATCTGTCGGCCTTTGCCCGCCCGCAGGCAGAACGGGTGCTCACGGAGCAGACCGCCGCGGCTCTGCGCACCATGCTGGAGCAGACGGTGGCCGAGGGCACGGCACAGGATGCTTCCGGCCTGCCCGGCGGGGCGGCGGGCAAGACCGGTACCGCCCAGACTGGGCAGTTCACGGCCGAAGGGAAAGAGCGCATGAACCTGTGGTTCGCGGGGTTTTACCCGGCCGAGGATCCGCAATACACCATCGTGGTCTTGCAGGACGGACAGACGCAGGCGGCGGTCTCCAGCGCGGCGGTGTTTGCACAGCTGTGCACGGCACTGCACTGGTTGGGATAAATGCGGAATTGTGCTTGCTTTTTTGCAGATGGTATGATACTATATAGTTGTATTTTTGCGTGGTCTTCCCATTCAATTTGAATAAAGGAGCGTTTCAATCCATGTCTGTTATCGAAATCGTTGGCGGCGCGATCCTGCTGGTCGCTTCGCTGGTCATCGTGTTCCTCACCCTCATGCAGCACACCCACGGCCAGGGCCTTTCCGGCGCCATCAACGGCAGTGCAGGCGGTGCCAACAACGCACGCCTGACCCCGGCTGACCAGATGTTGGCCAAGGTGACCCGCATTGCCGGTGTCGTCTTTTTCGTGGTGGCAATTCTGGCTTGCCTGTTCACCGGCCGTCTGGCAGGTTGATGCACCCCATGCAGCCCCGTGCTCTGACGGGGCTGTTTTTCTGTGTAAAACCGACATAGTTGAGTAAAAAAGTGCGGGCAGCTGTCTTTTCGGGCTGCCGCAGCAGGGTGGGCAGCAATGCCCGGAACTGGCAGGGCTGCAGCCCGACGGAGGCCGCAGCCAGGAAGAGCAAGGAGAAAAATATTATGGCAATGCGCGATAAAATTGAGCACGCGATCCAGAATCAGCCGTGCACCGTGAAGGACCTCAAGTCAAAGTTCGGCGGGGACCGTGGCTCGGACCGCAAGGTGATGGAGGCCGTGGACCAGCTGGTGCACGAGGCTGTGATCTGCCAGAGGCAGGGCGTTTTCTTTACGGTGCGTTCTGGCCGCGCCGACAAGGCCCTGCTGTGCAAGGTGGTCAAGCTGGGCAAGAACTTTGCTTTTGTCATGCTGGAGGACGGCACCAGCGATATCTTCATCCCGGGCCGCTTCACCCGCGGCGCCATGCCCGGTGACAAGGTGCTGGTGGAAAAGTTTGAGCATCCCCGTGTGGAGGGCAGCGACGAGGGCGAGATCCTGGCCGTGCTGGAAGAAAAGAACGATTTGGTGGGCACCGTCCGCCGTGTGGAGGGCATGCTGAAGTTCGTGCCCGATGACTGCCCCGCCATCTCCATGCGGATGATGCGCGACTGCGAGGGCGGTGCCAAGGACGGCGACAAAGTGGCTGTGGAGATCCTGCAGCGCGGCAACCGGCAGGAAGATCACCGCGTGGGCGTGGCCATGCGCTTTGGCAGCTCCGACGAGGCCAAGCGCTGCGCCAAGGCTCTGCTCTATGCGCAGGACATCCGCAGCCGTTTCCCGGATAAGGTCCGCGAAGAGGCCAAGAAGCTGGAGAACGCCGAGGTGACCGAGGCCGACTGTGAGGGCCGCATGGATCTGCGCGCTCTGCCCATCTTCACCATCGACAGCGCTGAGACCAAGGACATCGACGACGCCATCAGCCTGACCAAGACGCCGGAGGGCGGCTTTGAGCTGGGCGTGCATATTGCGGATGTGTCTCACTACGTCAAGCCCGGCAGTGAGCTGGACAACGAAGCCTTTCACCGTGCCACCAGCGTGTACTATGCCGACCAGGTGGTGCCCATGCTGCCCAAGCAGCTGTCCAACGGCATCTGCAGCCTGAACGAGGGCGTGCTGCGCCTGGCGTTCTCCTGCCTGATGCGTCTGGACAAGGACGGCAACCTGACCGACTACCGCTTTGTCAAGTCGGTCATCCGCAGCCGTGTCAAGGGCGTGTACTCCGAGATCAACGCCCTGCTGGCCGGCAGTGCCGACGACGAGCTCAAGGGCAAGTACCACGAGGTTCTGGCTCAGCTGCCCGCCATGAAGGAGCTGTACGGCCACCGTGCCCGCCTGCGCAAGGAGCGCGGATGCATGGACATCGAGAGCGGTGAAGTCAAGCTGATCCTCGACGAGAATGGCCACTGCATCGACGTGAAGAAGCGCACCTCCGGCGAGAGCGAAGCCATGATCGAGGAGTTCATGTTGCTGGCCAACCAGTGCGCCGCCCACTTTGCCCGGGTCAAGCAGATCCCCTTTGTGTACCGTGTGCACGAGGAGCCCAACGCCGAAAAGCTGGAGCGTCTGCATGCTCTGCTGCAGGCCTGCGGCATCAACGACCACTTTGCCAAGGAGGTGCCCACCCCCAAGGAGCTGAGCGCCATTCTGGAGGGTGTGCGCGGCGGCCCGTATGAGCAGATCATCAACACCGGTATGCTGCGCTGCATGTCCAAGGCTCTGTACGAGGAAAAGCCCAAGGGTCACTACGGTCTGGTGCTGCAGGACTATGCCCACTTTACCAGCCCCATCCGCCGCTATCCGGACCTGGCCATCCACCGCATCATGACCGCGCAGCTCAAGGGCACCGACAAGGACACCATGATCCTGCGCTACACCGATTTTGCGGAGCGGGCCAGCAAGCAGGCCAGCGAGCGCGAGGTCATCGCCATGCAGATCGAGCGCAAGGCTGAGGACTGCTACAAGGCCGAGTATGCCCGCCGCCATCTGGGCGAGAGCTACGAGGGCCGCATTTCCGGCGTGACCCAGCGCGGCCTGTTCATTGAACTGGAGAACGGCGTGGAGGGCTTTGTACCGGCTTCCAGCCTGACCCCCTCCGGCACGATGCTCACCGAGGGCGTGCGCCTGTCCGACCCCGTCTCCGGCAGGAACTGGAGCCTGGGCGATACCATGATGATCACCATCGTGCGTTCCGACGTCAATCTGGGCAAGATTGACTTTGAGGTGGCCCAGCCCACCGCAAAATAAAACAAACGCCTGCAAAAGCGGAATGACAGCGGTCATTCCGCTTTTTTTGTCACAATTTGTACGCATTTCCAACAAAACGGGACAGTTGTCTAAATTTTATACATGGGGCAGAGTTTGTTTGTTGTTCTGCGGGCCAAGGTAGGGTATACTGTTGCCATAGAGAGCAGCATTGAACTGCTGTAAGGAAGAAAAACAGCGAAGCAAGGAGGCTTTTCCATGTACTATTCCAGTGGCAACTACGAAGCATTTGCACGTCCCAAAAAGCCGGAGGGCGTTGATCATAAATCCGCATATATCGTCGGTTCCGGCCTGGCAGCCCTGACCGCAGCCTGCTATCTGGTGCGTGACGGCCAGATGAAGGGCGAGCATGTCCATGTGTTCGAGAAGGAGGCCCTGCCCGGCGGTGCCTGCGACGGCTACAAGTACAGCATCGGCTACGTCATGCGCGGCGGCCGTGAGATGGACAACCATTTTGAGGTCATGTGGGACCTGCTGCACTCCATCCCTTCGCTGGAGACCGAGGGTGCCAGCGTGCTGGATGAGTATTACTGGCTGAACAAGGAGGACCCCAACTTCTCCCTTTGCCGTGCTACCGTGGAGCAGGGCAAGGATGCCCACACCGACGGCAAGTTCGGCCTGTCCGACAAGGGCGCTATGGAGATCATGAAACTGTTCTTCACCCCGGACGAGGAGCTGCAGGACAAGAAGATCACCGACTTCTTTGACGATGAGGTGCTGAATTCCAACTTCTGGCTGTACTGGCGCACCATGTTCGCCTTTGAGAACTGGCACAGCGCACTGGAAATGAAGCTGTATATCAAGCGCTATATCCACCACATCGGCGGCCTGCCGGACTTTACCGCCCTGCGCTTCACCCGCTACAACCAGTATGAGTCCATCATCCTGCCCATGATCGAGTACCTGAAGGGCTTTGGCGTGCAGTTCCACTACGACACCAAGGTCACGGACGTCAAGTTCGACATTCAGGGCAGCCGCAAGATGGCAAGCTCGGTCACCGTGGAGCACGCAGGCGAGGTGTCCAACATCGACCTGACCGAGAACGATCTGCTGTTCATCACCAACGGCGGCTGCGTCGAGAGCTGCACCGTGGGTGCCCAGGACAAGGCAGCCGGTTTCGACCCCACCATCAAGCCGGGCAACGGCTGGGATCTGTGGAAGAGGATCGCCGCACAGGACCCGTCCTTCGGCCACCCCGAAAAGTTCTGCTCGGATCCGGAGCTGTCCAACTGGGAGAGCGCCACCATCACCACCTTGGATGACAAGATCCCGCAGTATATCCAGAAGATCTGCAAGCGCGATCCCTTCAGCGGTCACACCGTCACCGGCGGCATCGTTACGGTCAAGGATTCCAGCTGGCTGCTCAGCTGGACGCTGAACCGTCAGCAGCAGTTCCGCGATCAACCCAAAGATCAGCTGTGTGTCTGGGTCTACGGCCTGTTCAGCGACAAGCCCGGCGATTATGTCAAAAAGCCCATGCGCGACTGCACCGGCAAGGAGATCTGCATGGAGTGGCTGTACCACATCGGCGTGCCCACCGACCAGATCGAAGAGCTGGCAGAGCACAGCGCCAACACCGTGCCGGTGATGATGCCCTATATTGACGCTTTCTTCATGCCCCGTGCCATGGGCGACCGCCCCGACATCGTGCCGGAGGGCGCTGTGAATTTTGCCTTCCTGGGCCAGTTTGCGGAGACCAAGCGCGATACCATTTTCACCACTGAGTACTCCATGCGTACTGGTATGGAGGCCGTGTACACCCTGCTGAACGTGGACCGCGGTGTGCCCGAGGTCTGGGGCAGCACCTACGACGTGCGTGACCTGCTGAATGCAACGGTCAAGCTGCGCGACGGCAAGAAGATCACCGACATGGACCTGCCGCTCATCCCGCGTCTGGCCCTGAAGGAAGCTTTGAAGAAGATCGAGGGCACCGACCTTGAGAAGATCCTCAAGGAATACAACGCCATTTAAGGCCCCCTTTCTCCGGCCTTTTTAAACGGATGGGAACGCCCCTGCATGCTGAGACGGCTGCAGGGGCGTTCTCTTTTTTGGTACGGCGATGATGCACAATGCAAGAAAGACGGCTGATATGTGAAGAAAAATTGAACAAAACGGCATGTTTTGTCTTGCTCTTGGCGCGGTTCTGTGTTATGCTTGAACCAGTCAGGGGCAGGGGAGAGCCTGCCCCATCAAATGCCAGAAAAAGAGGAGGTCGTTTTCCCGTGAAACATCTTATCTCCCGCCGCAATTTCCTGAAGGCCGCCGGTGTCACCACCGCTGCCGCCGCCATGGCCGTCGGGGCCCCGGCTGCGTCTGCCTGCTGGACCGGTGAAAAATCCGAGGTCACCATCCTGTACACCAACGACGTGCACACTTACATCGACAAGCAGGCCCCGGAGCTCACCTATGCGGCCATTGCCGCCCTGAAGCAGAGCTATCAGAACGCAGGCAAAAAGGTCCTGCTGGTGGACGCCGGTGACCATGTGCAGGGCACCGCTTACGGCTCCATGGACCAGGGTGCTTCCATCATTGAGCTGATGAACGCCGCCGGTTACGATGCCGCTACTCCTGGCAACCATGAGTTCGACTACGGCATGGACCGTGCCAAGGAGCTCATGCGGGATGCCGACTTCCCGTACCTGTCCTGCAACTGGGTGGACCTGCGCACCAATCTGCGGGTGCTGCCGGAAATCAAGGTGTTCGTGCGCGGTGGTGTGCGCATTGCCTTTGTGGGCATCACCACGCCCGAGACGTTTACCAAGTCCACCCCGGCCTACTTCATGAACAAGGCCCAGACCAAGTACATCTACGACATCCTGGGCGGCGAGGACGGCCAGAAGCTCTACAGCGCCGTGCAGAAGGCCGTTGACAAGGCGAAGTGCCTGGCCGATGTGGTCATCGGCTTGGGCCACTTGGGCGTGGATCCCTCGTCCTCTCCCTGGACCAGCGAGGAGGTCATTGCCCACACCACTGGTTTTGATGCCTTCATCGACGGCCACTCCCACACGGTGATGGAGAATAAGCAGGTGGCGGACGCTTCCGGCAGACTGGTCACCCTGACCCAGACCGGCTCCTACTTTGCCAACGTGGGCGAGATGACCATTGCCCCGGACGGCACCATCTCCACCCGGCTGGTGTCCACCTACGATCAGGAGGATGTCGCCGTGGCAGCAGAGCAGGCCGCATGGGTCAACACAGTGGATGACATGCTGGGCGAGAAGATCGCCGTGGCCGATACCAAGTTTTACATCACCGACCCTGTTACCGGCAAACGCCGCATCCGCTCCGGCGAGACCAACCTGGGTGACTTTGTGGCCGACGGCATCTACACCTACTTCAATGAGGTGGAGAAGCTGCACTGTGACATCGCCATCATGAACGGCGGCGGCATCCGCTCGGACGAGGACGCCGGGTACTGGACCTTCAAGACCTGCAAGCAGGTCAGCCCCTTTGGCAACGTGGCCTGCCTGATGTCGGTGACCGGCAAGCAGATCCAGGACGCACTGGAGTTTGCAGCCCGCTTTGCCGGTGCAGAGGGCAAGGAGAACGGCGGCTTCCTGCAGGTGGCCGGTGCGACCTACGAGATCCACACCGACATCCCCAACACCGTGCAGACCGACGACAAGAACGTCTGGATCGGCAGTGCCACCGGCACGCCTCGTGTGCAGAACGTGAAGATCTACGATCGTCACACCGGCACCTACGAGCCTCTGGACCCGGCCAAGACCTATGCGCTGGCCGGTATGAACTACACCCTGCGCAATCTGGGCGACGGCTTTGCCATGTTTGACGGGGCCGAGCTCATCAAGGATTATGTGTCGGAGGATTACCTTGTCATGTCCACCTACGCCATGACCTTTGGCGGTGTGGACGCAGAGGGTCTGCCGCACCTTTCCAGCGCCAACAGTGTGCTGGCAGAGTACCCCGGCTACCTGCTGGACTACGAGAATCCCTACGGTGCAGGCCGCATCAGCATCCTGTAAGATGATTCAGCCCGCTGGCTGACAAACGAAAAAAGCACCCGCACTGCATCTCCCAAGAAAAGGGAATGCGGTGCGGGTGTTTGATTTGCCCAAAGACCTTTGGTACAGTGCGGTGTGTTCACTGCGTGAAATCGGCAGAAAACAAAACAGAAAAGCCACCCGATTGTTCATCGGATGGCTTTGTTCTGGTTGGGGATGAGAGAATCGAACTCCCACAAGTAGAGTCAGAGTCTACCGCACTACCACTATGCAAATCCCCATCATTTGGTTCGTGTCTTGCGGTGTGAGCCACTCAACGTGTGCTATTATACCCGCAAATGCGGTGCTTGTCAAGCCTGTTTTTGAAAAAAGTTGCACTTTTTTGGCAACCAACGCAGCAGCGCAAAAGTTTTCTGCACTCAAACGACACCCCCGCCCACAGAAGGACAGAAGAGTCCGGTCCGTGGGCGGGGGTTGCGTTTATTCGGGCTTACTGCTCCAGAAATCGGCCAGCGCGGTTTCCAGTGCGGCAGGGCCGGGCAGATACTGCAGGTGCTTCCAGTGGAGCGGGAACAGCCGCTGATAGTCCGGCTTTGCAAAGCGGTCATCCAGCAGCAGCACCACGCCCTTGTCCTCCGGGGTGCGGATGACCCGTCCGGCGGCCTGCAGTACCTTGTTCATGCCGGGGTAGCGGTAGGCGTAATCGAACCCGGCCCCGTTCTGGGCGTCGTAGTAGCGGCGCAACATCTCCTGCCGGGGGTTCACCTGCGGCAGCCCCACGCCCACGATGGCACAGCCGATGAGCCGGTCGCCGGCAAGATCTACGCCCTCGCCAAAGATGCCGCCCATGACTGCAAAGCCCAGCAGGGTATGGGCAGGGTCTGGCTCAAATCGTGCCAGAAAAGCGGCGCGGGCGGCGTCATCCAACCCGCTCTCCTGCACAAGGGTGGAAATACCCGGATAGCGGGCGGCAAAATCTTCCTGCACCTGCCGCAGATAGGCGTAACTGGGAAAGAACGCCAGATAGTTGCCCACCCGGCTCTGCGCCAGCCGGGCCAGTGCATCCGACACGCTCTGTACGCTGCGCTCCCGGTCACGGTAGCGGGTGGAGATGCCTGGCAGGCAGAACAGCCCCAGGTTCCCGGCGGGAAACGGGCTTTCCAGCGCCACAGCCCGGGCGTCGGCACAGCCCAGCACGCTGCGGTAGTAGGCGGGCGGGGTGAGGGTGGCGCTGAACAGCGCGGCACTGCGCCCGGTGGAAAGGCTGGCATCCACAAAGGGGGCCGGGTCCAGACAGAGCAGCTGCAATTCCAGATCGCTGCCGCGGGCGGTGAGCTGGGTCACAAAGTGGCTGTCGTACCGTTCGGCAGCCCGCACCAGATCCTGTACCGCAAAATAAAGCTCCAGCATCTGCGGGTGGGCGTCGGCTTCCGGGTTCTCTTCCAGCCAGGCCTGCAAGGGGGCCTGCACCGCCCGCAGGGGTGTCAGCAGTGCGGCGGGCAGCTCCTGCAAAAACACCGTGCCGTCCTGCGCATACAACGGCTCCGGCAGGGCAAACGCCGGGGCATCCGGTTCCGGCAGAAGGCTGGTCTGGGCCGGTTCGCCGGGGGCGTCCTCCGCGTGCCTGCGGGGTGCCAGACGCACACAGGCCTGCCGCGCCTCCCGCATGGCCTTGTCGGCCTTGGTCAGGGCGGTTTTCAGGGCACTTTTGCCCTTGCCAAGCGTGCGTTTTGCGTCGGTTAGGCTGCTCTTACAGAAGCGGGCCGAGTACATGGCGCGGGCGCGGTCGGGCAGATTGTGTGCCTCGTCGATCAGGAACAGCCAGTCGCCGGAGGTGTCGAAGAAACGCTTCAGGTGCACCACCGGGTCAAACAAATAGTTGTAGTCCCCGATCACAACATCGCACCATTCGCTCAGGTCCAACCCCAGCTCAAAGGGGCACACGGTGAACTGTCGGGCGGTGTCGGCCAGTGCGGCACGGCTGAATTGGCCGCTGCCGTCCAGCAGTGCGGCCAGCGCATTCTTGATGCGGTCGTAGTAGCCGTTTGCATAGGGGCACACCTCCGGCAGGCAGGCCGGATGGCCCTCGGCGTCCGGGTGCAGGCAGGCTTTTTCCTTGGCGGTCAGGGTCACACTGCGCAGGGCAAGGTCGGGCTGTACGGCCCGCAGGCGGGCAATGGCATCCTCGGCGGCGGCCTGTGTGGTGTTGCGGGCGGTGAGGTAAAACAGCTTCTCCCCGCAGCCGCTCCCCATGGCTTTCAGGGCAGGGAAGAGCGCACTCATGGTCTTGCCGATGCCGGTGGGGGCTTGACAGAACAGCCGTGTGCCTTTTTTGGAGGGGGCGGCGGTGCAGGCCCGCCAGACCTCGCCCGCCAGTGCCCGCTGCCCGGGGCGGTAGGCTTCAAACGGGAACCGCATGGCGGTCAGGCTGCCGCTGCGGGTTTCCTGCCATGCAAGCTGACGCTGTGCCCAGGGCAGATACCGGTGCAGGAGTTTGTGCAGGAATTGCTCCAGCTCCTGCCGGGAAAAGTGCCGTACAAAGCGGAGGATCCGGTCGGTGTCGATTTGGTAATAGGTCAGCCGCACATCCACGGCGGGCAGGCTTTCCTGTGCGCTGTAGATGGCTCCGTACACCATGCCCTGCGCCCAGTGGCAGGGGTTCATATCCTCGCAGATCTCTTCCTCGGGCACCGCAGTGGTCTTGATCTCGTCAATGGTCACAACGCCGGTTTCGTTGGTAAAAATGCCGTCGGCCCGGCCCTCCAGCGTAAAGTGGATGCCGTCGACTGTATAATCGGCGCAGAGGGGCACCTCGGCGGCGTAACCCTCCCCGGCGGCCTTCTGCAGCCTGCGATGGATGCGGGCACCCTCCAGTGCACGGTCAAAACCGGCAAACCGGCTGTCGATGCTGCCGCTGCGCAGCAGAAACTCCACCAGCTGCCGGATGGGCAGACGGATGTCGGACATGATTTCACTTCCCTTATCATAAAGAACTCAGCAGTCGGGTGACGGCGCTTCCAGCCCGAACAGCTCCGCGCACCGGGCGGCAGCTTCGTCCACCTGGGCGAAGTCCACGGTGGTACGGTAATAAGTCTCCAGTTCGTCGTGGCAGCTCTTGGCCTGTGCCATCAGGGCGGTGGCCTGCTCCAGCAGTTCGGCGGCCGCCCGCTCGTTGAACCGCAGCCGGGCGCGGTAGCCCGCCAGATTTTCCCGGTCAAGGAACCGGGTGCACCGCACGGCCTGCATGCCGGGCAGCTGCACCCGGTGCCACCGGTTGTCGGTGAGGAAGGCCAGCCGCAGCTCCGGGATCAGGATGTGGTCGATCTTATCCTCCGGGTGCATGGCGCAGGGGCAGGTGATGATGTGATAGCCCCGGGCCAGTGCCTCGGCACGGATCAGCTCCAGCAGCAGGCGCGACACGGCACCATATTCGTCCCGGAACACGATGAACCGGTCAGCCAGCGCCTGCGCGGTGTGCTGGTAGAACACCTCACCCTTTGGGGTCACAGCCGAGAGCAGCCGCAGCTCTTCGCGGGCGGTGTTCTCGGTGCGGGGCAGCAGCCGGGTGCACAATCGCTTGACGTAGCGGCGCACTTTTTCAAAGTTAGCGCTGCAGGCCTCGGCCCGGCGGCTGTCCAGCAGCAGGCTCCCGGCAGAAGCGACATACCGCGCAGCCCGCGCCCGCAGCGCAGCGTTGCGGGCAAACAGCGCCTTGACCTCTTCAGCATGGGGGCGCAGGGCGTCGGCCTGAATGGTATGGTACAGGCTCAGCACTACCTCGTCGGCACCGGGCGCATCCGGCTCTATGGTGTGGGGCGCGGTGGCATCTACGATGGCCCGGCGCTGCCGAACAAAGATCACTCCGTCAAAGCTGTCAGGGTCGCTGGCACAGTGGATGCACTCCACCGGTTCACCCTGCTGGATGGCCCGGCGGGCCAGCTGCTTCATCAGAGTGGACTTGCCGCAGCCTGGCCCGCTTTTGATCAGCACCATCTGCATGCCGGGCTCCCGGCGCAGCGGCTCAAAATAGCCCTTGAACCCGGCGGGGGTGGTGGCCCCCAGAAAGAAATCGACCCGGTCAAACGAAACACGCTGCATAAAAAACACCTCGCTTTTGCTTTAGAATATGCAAAAAAGAGGCGTGGGGTGAATGAAAATGGAACCCTCTCAGTCATCGCTGCGCGATGCCAGCTCTCCCGAAGAGCGAGCTTTTCGCCATCTGGCTGTTACGCTGCCAAAACCTCCCCCCTTCGGGGGAGGTGGATGCGAACGAAGTGAGCAGACGGAGAGGGTTATTCATTCATAGGTATGCTCACACACTTCGTGGATCTTGTCCCGCAGAGCCACAAAGTCGGCAAAGGCATTGGGCTTGTTCTGCGGGCCGCGCAGCAGGGCGGCCGGGTGGAAGGTGCCCATGAACAGGATGCCGTTCTTCTCAATGAACTGCCCGTGCTCCTTGGTCACCGAAAAGTCGGACCGGATCATCCGCTGGGCGGCGATGCGGCCCAGGCACACCACGATCTTGGGCCGCAGCAGGCGGAACTGCTCCCGCAGCCAGGGCATGCAGGCCTCGCTCTCGGCGGGCAGAGGGTCACGGTTCTGGGGCGGGCGGCACTTGACGATGTTGGCAATGTAGCAGTTCTTTTCCCGGTCCAGGTCGATGGCAAACAGATACTTGTCCAGCAGCTGACCGCTGCGGCCCACAAAGGGCAGGCCCTGCTCGTCCTCGCTCTGGCCGGGGCCCTCGCCCACAAACAGCACTTCGGCGTCCGGCACGCCCTGCCCGAACACCACATTCGTGCGGGTCTTGCACAGCTCACAGCGGCTGCAGGCAAGGCAGTCGGCTTTCAGCGTTTCCCAATCCATGGCGGTTCGATCTCCTTCTGAAACAGTATGATATTTTATTCACAATTTGAAACCTGTTTTCTCTTAAATATTAGCACAAAAACACAATTTTGTCTTGAACTTTTTGCCCGGTGTGTTAGAATAAAGAAGAAAGGCATCCTTGTGTCCAACAGACACGGGGTGTGAATTTTGGAAAGTAAATTCGGAGGTAATCACAATGGCTGATATGTTTGCACCGCTGGTAGCACAGCTGAAGGCAAATCCCAAGACGATCGTTTTCACCGAGGGCAATGACCCCCGCATCCTGGAGGCAGCAAGCAAGCTGCTGGCCGAGGGCGTGCTGAAGGTCGTCATGGTGGGCAACGAGGCAGAGTGCAAGGCTGCTGCCGCCGCCGGTAACTTTGATATTTCCGCTGCTGAGATCATTGACCCCGAGAACTACGCCGGTTTTGACGAGATGGTCAACACCATGGTGGAGCTGCGCAAGGGCAAGCAGACCGCTGAGGAGTGCACCGCTCTGCTGAAGAAGTCCAACTACTTCGGCACCATGCTGGTCAAGATGGGCAAGGCTGACTGCCTGCTGGGCGGCGCTACCTACTCCACCGCTGACACCATCCGTCCCGCTCTGCAGCTGGTCAAGACCAAGAAGGGCGCACATCTGGTGAGCTCCTGCTTCATCCTGGACCGCGACTGCGGCGAAGAGGGCCTGAAGCGCATTGCCATGGGCGACTGCGCCGTCAACATCGACTACACCGACACCATCGACAAGGCCACCGGCGAAGTCAAGGTGTCCGCTGCTTCCAAGCTGGCTGAGGTGGCCGTTGAGACCGCCAAGACCGCAAAGCTGTTCGGCATCGCCCCGAAGGTCGCCGTGCTGAGCTTCTCCACCAAGGGCTCCGGCAAGGGCGGCACCGTCGCTCTGAGCCACGACGCTACCATCAAGGCTCAGGAGATGGACCCCGAGCTGGCTGTGGACGGCGAGCTGCAGTTTGACGCTGCCGTTGCTCCGGAAGTGGCACAGGTCAAGTGCAAGGGCAGCAAGGTCGCCGGCCAGGCCAACACCTTCATCTTCCCCTGCATCGAGGCCGGCAACATCGGCTACAAGATCGCACAGCGTCTGGGCGGCTACGCTGCCTACGGCCCCATCCTGCAGGGCCTGAATGCTCCCATCAACGACCTGTCCCGCGGCTGCAACGCTGACGAGGTCTACAAGATGAGCCTGATCACTGCCTGCCAGTCCTGATCGCACCCATCTGAGCTGAATTGAACCTGAGGGCTCCGGAAGTGTCTGCGGATGCTTCCGGGGTCCTTTTTTGTCTCCCTCTTGAATTCTGCCTGCGTTTGTGGTACAATATTCAAGCACTCAGAAAAGTGCGTCGGACAGCGCCTGCGGCGTGGTTCGGCATACGGATGCGGGTCCTGTACGATAGAGCCGCTGTGAACCAGGTCAGGTGGGGAACCAAGCAGCCTTAAGCGGTGTGCTCTGTGCGTTTCAGACAGCCTGCATCCGTATGCCGAGCTACGCAGGGCGGGGACAAAACCCCGTCATGCGCTGTCCTTTTTTATTGCCGATTTTGTCCGGAAAGGGGAGTGCTGCTCATGTATCGAGCCCTGTACCGCAAGTGGAGACCCCAGCGGTTTGAAGATGTGGTGGGTCAGCGCGGTATCGTGACGGCCCTGCGCAATCAGATCGCCACCGGCCGTGTGGGCCACGCCTACCTGTTCACCGGCGTGCGCGGCACCGGCAAAACCACCTGCGCCAAGATTTTTGCCAAGGCGGTCAACTGCCTGCACCCGCAGAACGGCGACCCCTGCGGCGAATGCGAGATCTGCAAGGGCATCGACAACGGCAGCATTCTGGATGTGGTGGAGATGGACGCCGCATCCAACAACGGCGTGGACGATATCCGCGACCTGCGGGATGAGACTGCCTACACCCCCAGCGCCTGCCAGTATAAGGTATACATCATCGACGAGGTGCACATGCTGTCCACGGCGGCCTTCAATGCGCTGCTCAAGACGCTGGAAGAACCGCCGGCCCATGTCATTTTTATTCTGGCCACCACCGAGATCCAGAAGGTGCCGGCCACCATCCTGTCCCGCTGCCAGCGGTATGATTTTACCCGCATTGGGCCGGAGGACATCGCACAGCGGGTGGAGTATATCGCCGGGGAAGAGCACTTGGAACTGACATCGGACGGCGCGGAGCTGATCGCTCGCCTAGCCGACGGTGCCCTGCGCGATGCGTTGTCCATTCTGGATACCTGCGCAGGCGTCACGGCAAAGATCGACGCGGACGTGGTGCGCCGTATGGCCGGTGTGACCGACCGCAGCTATTTGTTTCGCATCTCCGACGCGCTGGAAGCGCAGGACGGAGCCGCCGCGCTGGCCCAGCTAGCCCAGCTGCGGCAGCAGTCGGTGGACGTTAAACGCCTGACCGAAGAACTCATCGCCCACTACCGCGCCCTGATGCTGGCGGCTTTGCCCGGCGGGCAGGCACTGCTCTCCGGTGTGTCACCGGAAGAGGAGGCGCAGTATCTGGAAAAAGGCCCGCAGCTGGGCCAGCGGGAGGCCATCCGGGCCATCCGCACCTTGGGCACGGCACTGGAGCACATGACCCGCGGCAGTGACCAGCGCATTGAGCTGGAACTGGCGCTGTTCAGCCTGTCGGAACCGCCGCAGCAGCGGCAGACCGTACCAGTGCAGGCAGCACCGGTCGCCCGTGCCGCACAGCCCGCTGCCGTGCAGCCGTTTGCTTCGGCTCCGGCGGTGCAGCCCTTTGTGAGCGCACCGGTACAGCCGGCTCCCGTACAGCAGCCGGTCGTGGAACCTGCCCCGCTGCCGGAAATGCCGCAGCCTGCGGCAGAGCCGGTGCAGTCCGCACCGGAACCGACACAGGAACCTGCATCTGTGCAGGTGCCCGTGCAGGCCGAAGAACTGCCGCCGCTTCCGGAGGAACCGCCCGTGCAGGGCGGGGAAGCGCTGCCCTGGGAGGAACCCTCCGCACCGGCACAGCCCGTGCCGCCGCCCCGCGAGGAATCGTCTCCTGCGCTGCAGACAACGGCCCCGGCCCCGAAGCAGGAAGCCGCTCCCGCACAGCCCAGACCGGCAGCGGGCAGTCTGGCCCCATACCCGGAGTGGGCACAGATCACCCAGAAGCTGCAGGAAGTGGACCCCATGCTGTACAGTTATCTGCGCAAATCCAAGGCGTACTTTGACGGTACCCGGGTGCTCATCGACGGCGGCAAGACCTTCCGCGATTTCATCCGGGCCAATAAGGACAGCCAGCGGCTGATCAAAAAGCTCATTTTGCAGGTGTCCGGCAAGGCGATCCCCATCGGCCCCTACGAACCCAGAACCGCAGGAAAAGCCGTGTCCAACGCGGAGCAGTCGCTCCACGCACTGGAAAAGCTGGGATTGGATGTGTCCATTGAGGACACCGCCCGAAAACAGAAATAAGGCTTCCCCTTTGGGGGAAGGCTTTTCAACCGATAAGACAAAGGAGAACAAACTATGAAAGCAAGAATGCCCGCAGGCTTTGGCCGCCCCGATATGAACGCCCTGATGCGTCAGGCCCAGAAGATGCAGGAGGACATGAAGGCCAAGCAGGCCGAGCTGGAAGCCGCTGAGTACACCGGCAGTGCCTCCGGTGAAATGGTCACCGTGAAGATGAACGGCAAGCACGAGGTGCTGGCCATCACCATCAAGCCTGAAGCTGTGGACCCGGATGACATCGAGATGCTGGAAGATCTGGTGGCTGCTGCCGTCAACGCCACCGTCAAGCAGGTGGACGAGACCGCCGAGGCCGAGATGGGCAAGCTGACCGGCGGCATGAACATTCCGGGTCTCTGATCCGGCTGGAGGGAAGAACATGGGCTACAATGCTGCCCCGCTGGAAAAGCTGATCGAAGAGTTCGGCAAGTTTCCGGGCATCGGGCGCAAAGGCGCGACCCGCATGGCCTATCAGGTGTTGAGCATGTCCGATGAGGACGCGGCGGCCCTGGCTTCGGCCATCCAGAACGCGCACACCAAGCTCCACCGCTGCCGCATCTGCCAGAACTACACCGAGGCCGAGATCTGCCCCATCTGCGCCAGCGCCAAGCGGGACACGTCGGTCATCTGCGTGGTGGAAACGCCGCGGGATGTGCAGGCGTTTGAGCGCACCCGGGAGTACCACGGCCTGTATCATGTGCTGCACGGCCTGATCAGCCCCATGGACGGCATCGGGGCCGAGCAGCTCAGTGTGAAGGAACTGCTGGCCCGTCTGGGTGACGGCAAGGTCAAGGAAGTGATCATGGCCATGAACCCCACCGTAGAGGGGGAGGCAACCGCCATGTATCTGGCCAAGCTCATCAAGCCGCTGGGCATCAAGACCACCCGTCTGGCCTACGGTCTGCCGGTGGGTGCAAGCCTGGAGTATAC
>ENA-USUM01000607-USUM01000607.1-human-gut-metagenome-genome-assembly--contig:-NODE-607-length-21416-cov-43.648625_pt1 | contig 21416 bp, 15 predicted proteins | sample MGYA00250063_ERZ773402 | MGnify/ENA primary metagenome ERZ773402 (study PRJEB29103, sample SAMN06112030) | human gut metagenome | biome: human gut; feature: ankylosing spondylitis patient; material...
ATCAGGTAAGATCCCTTGAAGACTACAAGGTTGATAGGCACAATGTGTAAGTGGAGTGATCCATTCAGCAAGCGTGTACTAATAGATCGAGGGCTTGACCACAATTCGCTTGAGACTTTTAAGTCAACGAAAAAATGTCAGCAGTGATTATTCAGTTTTGAAGGCACGTCCTTCTAAAAAATACTGGACAGTGACACAGAAATGTGCTATACTGATTCAGTCAGATCGGTCGGTGTCGATGACGGTGAGGTCCCACCTGTTCCCATTCCGAACACAGAAGTTAAGCTCACTTGTGCCGAAGATAGTTAGCTGGAAACGGCTTGTGAAAATAGGTAGTCGCCGACTTGAACAGAAAGCTCTGAGATGAAAGTCTCAGGGCTTTTTTGTTGCGTCTGTAGAATAACGGAGAAATTCTTTGTGGAAAGTGCTGCGGGCGGGATGCTTGACAGAACGATCGCATCGGCATACATTGAGAGTGTGATAGACGAGAAAGGCAGGATGGGTGGCGTATGAATAAATCGGAAAGGAAACGGATGCTTTGCGTCTCGCTTGCGGCGGGCGCGATACTTCTGTGTGGTGTGCTGCTCGTTCTGCTGATGCGGTATCAGCACACTTCTACAGTCCGCCCACAAGACCAATATGTGGGGCAGATTCCGGATTTTTACAGCACGGTGGATGCAGACGGCGATGGTGTGGATGACCAGACAGATATGCTCGACAATGCGCTGGCCTATGTGGATACCCGTCCAAAATACAAGAGCCGTTATTATCAGACCGGATATCCGGACGATGGCTATGGCGTGTGTACCGATGTGGTGGCTTTTGCGCTGAAAAATGCCGGATATGATCTGCAGGCGCTGGTGGACGCCGATATCCGGGAGCATCCGCAGTGGTACGATATCCGGCAGCCGGATGCCAACATTGATTTTCGCCGGGTGCGAAATCTGAAGGTGTTTTTTGCGCATCATGCGGCTGCACTGACCACGGATGTGTCCAGGACCGAGGAATGGCAGGGCGGGGATCTTGTGATTTTTGAGAAGCATATCGGGATCGTTTCGGACCGGAGAAATAAAAACGGAGTGCCCTACATCATTCACCACAATGACCCCTGGCAGGCGGCTTACGAACAGGACATTCTGGAGAAACGCACCGACATCGTGGGCCATTACCGGATCTCGGAATAACACGCAGAAAAAGGCGGCCCCGCCGCGTTGTGGATGCAACGTGACGGGGCCGCTTTGCGATATAATAATGGAGAAGAAACCGAAGAAAATTCCGATTATTCCAGACCGGCCATCTGCTTGATGGCCTTCATGGCGAAGGTCAGGGTGCGGCCCATGGCAACACCGGCCATCAGGCAGGGATAGTTGTTGGCGAAGAAGCTGCCGGACATATCACCAGTGATGTAGAGGCCTGCCATGGGCTGGTTGTTGGTGTCCAGGGCCTGGCCCTTTTCGTTGATGGCAATGCCCTGCTCGGTGGTCAGCAGAGAGGCACCCAGCCAATAGCCGTAGAAGGGAGCGGTGCGGATGGCGCTCAGGCGGTAAGCAGGCTTGCCGAAGTCTTCATCGTTCTGCTGGTCGTACAGCTCGTTGTAGCGCTCCACGGTAGCCAGGAAGGTGTCCTTGGCAGCACCGGTAAAGCCCATCTTGTCGGCCAGCTCCTCAATGGTATCAGCACGGAAGAAGCAGCCCTTTTCCTCAGCACTTGCAAAGGTCTTTTCCAGACCCTCCATAGTGTTTTTGCGGGTACCGGCAGAGCAGCCGATGGTGTGGAAACGCTTTGCGTCCTCCAGCATATTGGCGTCACTGATCTGAGCGTAGACACGGCCCGGCTGGTGTGCAGCAGCGTAAACGATGTCGTTGTAGGGGCAGCTCTCGTTGGCAAAACGCTCGCCGTTGCGGTTCACCTTCAGGAAGGGCTGGGTGCCGGGGTTGAACTGGCGGATCTCGCCGGGGAAGGCCTTGCCGCCAAAGGCGGAGTCGCTGTCCACATAGCCGGCATCCACACCGGGGGCCACGATGCCGCGGTCAAACAGCATGGGAGCAGCTTCCTTGTCCAGGTTAGCACCAGCCCACACAGCGGCACGGATGCCGTAGCCCTTGTCGGCAGGGGAGTAGGAGCAGGCGGTGGTGACGCTGGTGCCCAGCGGATCCAGCTGCTGCATCATGTACGGGTTGCCGGCGTAGCCGCCGCAGGCCAGCAGAACGCCCTTGGCTGCGTTGTAGCGGATGAAGTGGTCGTCATCCATGTTCTGGGCGATGATGCCGGTGATGCGGCCGGAGTCGTCTTTTTCCAGCTTGGCCAGGCTGACCTTGAAGTCCACGTCATAGCCCAGCTCCTGGATGTACTGCAGCAGCAGCTCGTTGCGGGCCAGACCGGATTCCCGCTCGCTGGCCATGTAGTTGTGCTCCTCTACGGGGAACAGGTAGTCGGTGTTGTGCTCTGCATTCTCAGCAGGCCATGCAGCCTCGGTACCGGAGGTAAAATCGCACACCCAGCCGTACTTATCTTCCAGAATGCTGCGCATGAAGTCGTGCATGGCGGCAGACTCGTTGATCCAGGTCTTGACCACGCGCTGGTCGCACTTGCCGGAAGCGTAGCGGGAGATCTCGCTCAGCAGCTTGGCCTTGTCGAAGGGCTTTTCGCCGGCAGCCTTGGCGGCAGCGGAGTCGATGGCGCCATACCAGTGGCGGGTGTCCTGCACGTTGCCGTTCTGCTCGATGATGCGGAAGTTCAGGCCGTTGGCGGCTGCATAGGCAGCGGCAAACATGCCGCCGTTGCCGGCGCCCACGATGAGGATGTCGGTGTCCACCGTCTCGGTGATGGCAGCCTCGTCGATGTCGGGCTCGGTGCCCAGCCAGTCGTTCTCGTCGCCGGTGGGCAGCTGAACGGAGGACACAACGGCCTCGCCCTTGGCCTGTGCATAGCAGCTCTTGGCAGCCTTCATGACGGCCTCGGAGGTGATGGTGGAGCCGGACACGCCGTCGATCTCGGCAGAACCGGCAGCCAGCAGCTGATCGCGCAGCTCGTCGGCAGCAGCAGCACCGATGGAAGCGGTCTCGCCGGAGGTGTCCACGACCACGTCGGTCACGGCGCTGTCGGAGAAGGTCATGGTGACCTTGACGGTGGAGGAAATGCCCTCGGCAGTGCCCTCATAGGTGCCGGGGATGTAGGTGCCGGTTGCACCGGAAGCGGCAGCGCTGCCGGAAGCAGCGGTGGAGGTGGAGCCGGAGGCTGCATTGCAGGCAGCCAGAGCACCGGCGGTGACACCGCTCATGGCGGCGGCAGCGGCGATCTTCAGAAAGCCTTTGCGGGAGATCTTGTTCATAGTGGTTTCCTTCTCTTTCTCTTCTTGTGTCTTTTCGTGATTTTTGGCCCTGCTCTGTGGAAAAATCTGCACAGAACCAACAAAAACAGTTTAGCATACCTGTGAAAAGTATGTCAATCAATTTGGGGGCACGGAACGCCTTAAACTTTGTTAAACATTTGGCGCAGGTACGGCCCGGTCAATGGAGAAAAATGCAGGCTCTGCGGGGATTTATGCCAAAAACAATGCACGGAAACGTTGCGCAGGTGTTGCGGGTATGTTACAATTGAGTTGCACACAGAAGCCGGCCAGCCACGACCGGCAGAACGGCAGCAAACGCTGTCACGGAAAGGGAGATTTTGGTATGAAGGTGGCAATGATCGGGCACAAGGACTTCCCGTCCCGTTCGGGTGGTGTGGAAGTCATGGTCGGCGGGCTGGCAGCCAGCCTGGTCCGGCGCGGTTATGAGGTCACGGTGTACAACCGCGGCCTGCAGAAGGGGCACAATGTTTACACGACCGAGGGCGTGCAGGCCCGCCGCATCTTTACCTTTCAGAAGGCGTCGCTGAATGCCATGGTCTATTCGTTCCTGGCCACCTTTGACGCCCTGACGCGGGACTACGATGTGATCCACTACCACGCCATCGGCCCATCGGTGCCGCTGGTGATCGCCAAGCTGTTCGGCAAGCACACGGTGTGCACCGTGCACGGGCTGAACTGGAAGGTGGACAAGTGGGGCGGCTTTGCCAGCGCCTACCTGAAGCTGGGTGAGAGGGTGGCCGCAAAGTATGCGGATGATCTGGTGGTGCTGTCGGAGAGCGAGTGGAACTATTTTCAGGAGAAGTACGATCGTACCGCCATCCTCATCCCCAATGCGGTGCAGATGCGCCAGCCGCTGCCCTGCAACCTGATTCGCGAAAAATACGGGCTGGAAGCCGGGAGCTACATTCTGTATGTGGGCCGCATCTCGCCGGAAAAGGGCCCGCTGGACCTGGTGGAGGGCTATCTGAAAGCCCACACGGACAAAAAACTGGTGCTGGCCGGCCCCTTTGCGGAGACCGAGTACTGCACCACGGTGCAGGAGAAGATCGCGGGCAACCCCAACATCATCACGACGGGCTATGTGGTGGGCGACGCGCTGCTGGAGCTGTACAGCAACTGCGCCCTGTTCGTGCTGCCCAGCCACACCGAGGGCCTTTCGCTGTCGCTGCTGGAGGCGCTGTCGCTGGGGGCAAAGTGCCTGGTGAGCGACATCCCGGAAAACACCACGGTGACCGCAGACTACGGCACCGAATTCCGCACCGAGGACACCGACAGTCTGGCCCGTGCGCTGGAGCGGGACACCGCCCGGCCCCTCACGCCGGAACAGCGCGAGGCACAGGTGGACTATGTGCACACCAACTTTGATTATGATGTCATGCTGGACCGGTATGAAGAAGTGTACCATCATGTGACCGGAGATCCGCTCAAGGCGATGCCTTCGCATGGAGGTGCGGTGTGATGGACAACGCACAAAACCCGACCGGTCCGGTCCTGACCGCGGCCGAAAGCCGCCGCCGGGTGCTGCACAACATGTGCTCGTCGCTGTTGTACAACCTGTCGGTGATCCTGTTCGGCCTGCTGCTGCCGCGGCTGTACCTCACCAGCTTCGGTTCGGAGCTCAACGGTCTGGACAGCACCATCAAGCAGATTTTTTCCTGTCTGACTCTGCTGGAAGCGGGCGTGGGCCTGGCCTCGCAGCAGGCCTATTACCTTCCGGTGGCCGTGGGTGACCGGAAAGCCATCAACGGCATTTTTTCGGCCACGCATCACTATTACCGCCGCACCGGTATCGTGTATCTGCTGGTCACGGTGGTGTTTGCGCTGCTGTACCCCCTGTGCATCAACACAGTGCTGTCCTACGGCACCGTGAGCCTGATCGTGGTGTTCTACGGCATCCCGGGCATCGTGAGCTATCTGGTGCAGGGCAAATACCGCTCCTTTATGGAAGTGGAAGGCAAAAACTATGTGATCACCTACATCACCACGGCCACCATGGCGGCGGGCAACCTGCTGCGCATGCTGGCGCTGCTGTTTACCCGCAGCATCCTGTTGGTGCAGGTGACCTACTGCGTGCCTTCGGTGTTCCAGGTGCTGGTGCTTACGGCCTATATGCGCAAAAACTATCCGTGGCTCAACGCGCACGACACCCCCAATCTGGAGGCGCTGGCCCAGCGCGGCTCGGTGCTGGTGCATCAGCTCACGGGCATCGTGTTCAACAACACCGACACGATCCTGATCTCCAGCCTGTGCGGTCTGGCGTCGGCCAGTGTGTACACCATTTATATGCTGTTTTTCTCCAACATCGAAAAGCTGTTCTACTCGATCGTCAACAGCATCAGTTTTCGGCTGGGGCAGCTGTTCTATGTGGAGCCGGAAAAGTTCAAGCGGCTGTACCGGCTGTACGATGCCCTTTACCTTTCCGCGGCCTTTGCACTGTTCACGACCGTGGCTGTGTTCCTGATGCCCATCATCGCGCTGTACACGGCGGGCGTGACCGATGCCGAGTACCTTGACACCCGCCTGCTGGTGCTGTTCACGGCGGTGGAGCTGCTGTCCAGTGCAAAGCAGCCGTTGGGGATGCTGCTGAACATCAGCGGCCGCTTTGAAGAGACCCGGCAGCAGGCCCTGATCGAGATGGGCATCAACCTGCTGGTGTCGGTGATGTCGGTGCTGCGGTTCGGCATCGCGGGCTGCCTGTTCGGCACACTGGCGGCGCACCTGTACCGCTATACGGCGTTGATCCTTTTTACCCGGACCAAAGTGCTGGGAGAGTCGCCGGTGGGCGATTTTGTGCGGCTGGGCGTCAACGGGCTGCTCTGCGTTGTGCTGCTGTACCTGCTGGGATTTGACCGCTGCTATGGCGGCGGCTATCTGATGGTGTGCCTGAAGGGTGCGTTGTTCGGGCTGTGGGTGCTGCCGCTGTTCCTTGTGGTGAACGCGGTGCTGGACTGGCGCAATGTGGACACCCTGCGCGGGCTGCTGCACACGCTTACGATCAAAAAAGGAGCGACGGAGGAAAAACACGATGCGGAATGAAGAAGCGATGTGCGAGGGCCTGCTCTCGGTCGTGATCCCGGTGTACAACATCCGGGACTATGTGGAGCGCTGTGTCCGCTCGGTGCTGGCGCAGCCGGATGTGCCGCTGGAAGTGCTCATCGTGGATGACGGCAGCACCGATGACAGCGGCGCGGTGTGTGACGCACTGGCGGCGGAGGACAGCCGGGTCACAGTGATCCACAAGCCCAACGGCGGCCTGTCGGACGCCCGCAATTACGGGCTGTGCCATGCACAGGGCGAGTATATCCTGTTCATGGACGGTGACGACTGGCTGACAGAGAACGTTTGCCCCGGCCTGCTGCAGATGGCGCTGCAGGACCGGGCCGATGTGGTGATCGGCAAGGCGCATTTTCTGCGCGAGGAACCGGTGATGACCCGCTGGGAAGAAGCGGTGGAAAAAAACTTCACCTTTCACACAGTTTACACCGGTAAGGAGTATCTTTTGAAATGCCTGCAGACCGGCGGCCTGCGGGTGGAAGTGGGGCGGCACCTGTACCGCACCGGCTTTTTGCGGGCGAACGGCCTGCAGTTCCGCAAGGGCATCCTGCACGAGGACGAAGAGTTCACGCCGCGGGTGCTGCTGCAGGCGCAGCGGGTGGTGCTGACCGGGCAGGAGATCTACTATTACGATAACTGCCGCGCCGGTTCCATCACGCACGCGGAAGGGTTGAGCACCCGCCGTGTTCAGGACCGGCTGCGCATCTACGACAGTCTGGCGGAGATCTACCGTACGGTGACCCCGCGGGCGCTGCGCCGCCGCCTGCAGGATGACCTGTGCTGGAAGTATCTGGACTGCGCGGCACGGTTCGATTGCAGGACCCTGCCGGGCTACCGCCCGCAGCGGCTGCGGATGCTGCAGTTTGCCTGCACGCCCCGCCGCCGGGCCAAGGCAGCGCTGTTTGCCCTCTCGCCGGAGCTGTTCCGGCGGGTGATGAATCATTGACCCATTGACGAGGAAAGGCAGAAGAGCATGGCGCAACATGCAAGAATAAAACGAACGCCCCCGCCGGACGGCGCACGCCGCCGATGGTGGCAGAACCGGCTGCTGCAGCTGCTGGCGGCTTTTGTGCTGCTGTGCGGCGTGGCAGCTGCCGGACTGAAACTGTACACGGATTATACGAATAGTCATTTTCAGGTGACCTTTTACCGGGTGACCTCCAGCCATGTGTCGGAAAAGCTGCGGGTCCTGTTTTTGTCGGACCTGCACCTGCGGGAATACGGCGAGCACAACGAGGAGCTGATCCAGACCGTGCAGGAGCTGGACCCGGACCTGATCCTGCTGGGCGGTGACCTTGTCACCTTCCCGAACCCGGAGTATGAGAATATGCTTTCGCTGTGCCGCAGCCTTGCCGATGTGGCCCCGCTGTACGGGGTGCTGGGCAACCACGAAAGCGAGATGATCTACGGCGGGGTGGATGACCAGCTGGCCGAAAAATTTTCGGAGGCCGGGGTGCAGCTGCTGCGCAATGAGACCCGCACCATCCAGATCGGGGAAAACAACGTGGAGCTCATCGGGCTGGAAGGTGCCCTGAAGGACTTTTACAAATACGGTGCCAGCGACTGTGTGGAGAGCCTGAGCCGCCAGTACGACACCTTCCGCATCTGCATCAACCATGTGCCCATGGCCTTTGTGGACTACATGCAGGATGCGCCCTTTGACCTGGCGCTGGCCGGGCACACCCACGGCGGCCTGATCCGCCTGCCGGTGCTGGGGCGGCTGTACACCGCAGAGGAGGGGCTGTTCCCGGAGTATGCGGGCGGCATGTACCAGCTGGACAGCGGGGCACCCCTCATCGTGGGCTGCGGCCTGGGCGACTCCAACCAGATCCCCCGCGTATACAATCCGCCGGAGCTGGTTCTGGTGGATGTGAACTGGTACTGAGATGAACGAACTTGAAAGGAGGCCCGGAGACGTGGTGACAAAGATCAAGCAGATCTTCAAACAGGCTGTGCTGCGCTTCTGGAGCCTGCGGGTGCCGTTGATCGTGGTGTGCATCCTGCTCGTGGCACTGCTGTGCACCGCACAATATCAGGACAGCAGCCGGGTGGCCTCGGCCCAGATGACCCTGAACTACTCCGAGGCATCGCAGGGGCTCAACCCCAACCGCACCCGGTTTACGACTGCCGACCTGACCTCCGACGAGGTGCTGCAGAGCACCCTGTACAACGCCGGACTGGAAGGTCAGATGACGGTGGAACAGCTGCGCAAGGCCATTACGGTGGAACCCACCGATGTGACCAACGTGAGCAGCTCGGAAAACTACATCACCACCAGCTGCAGCATCAGCCTGCAGCTGGAAGAACCCTGCCAGCACCTGACCGCAGCCACGCTGCTCCGGATCTTCTGCGGCAGCTACAAGGATTATTTCATGGAGCACTACGGCGAGAACCAGAGCGTGTTCTCCTGCACCATGCCGGATTACTTTGACACCGAGCCGTATCTGCGCCTCAAGAGCCTGACGCTGCGGGCCGACCAGCTGGACCGCTACCTCACGGCCCGTGTCAGCGAGAACAAGAGCTATCAGGACGCCACCACCGGCAACACCTTCCTGAGCCTGTCCAAGCAGATCCAGAACGTGATCAACTACGAGATCCCGCGCATCCAGGCCTATATCCTGCGGGGCGGCCTGTCGGCGGACGTTTCTTCCCTGACGGCCATGCTGCAATACAAGCTGCAGATCGAGCAGCTGGACTATCAGGAGCAGATGGCCTACTACAACTCCGACAATCTGGGCATTGGCCTGTACGATGAGAGCATGAGCGCCATCGTCATGATCCCCACGCTGGACGAGAACCGCGAGTTCTATATGTCCCGCACCAAAACGGCGCTGGACACCATGGCCAGCGACGCCGACGGTGCCCTGGCGGAGGCGACCTCCCATCAGGATGTGATCACCACCACCCAGTATGTGGTGCAGCAAATGCAGACCATGAGCGACCCGGCGGGCCTGACCACGGTGAACGCCATGCTGCAGGAACTGGAAACCACCATGGATCAGATCCAGCAGGCACTGCGGGTGACGGATGCCTCCTATATCATCTATAAGACCCAGAACTACCTGGTGTTCAACGATGCGGCCGGCTCCTTTGTGCAGCAGATCGGCCTCAAGCGGGTGATCGTGGAAATGGCAGTCTTTGTGGTGCTGTGCTTCGGCCTGTGCATGGTGCGCACCGCCCGGCAGATCCGGAAGGAGGAACAGCGTTGAAAAAGTTTGATATCCTGCGCTACCTCCGGCGGTTCTTTGCACTGGTGCTGGCCGTGACCATGGCGGGCACAGTGGTGGTGTACTGGTACTGCAAGAACAACCAGACCTACACCGCCAGCGTGAACATCAAGTACCTGCACGACGGCATCAAGGACGGCTTTGCCCCGGACGGCACCGCCATGAACGTGGACGAGATCTATTCTTCCAAGGTCATCTCGCAGGCCATGGAGAGCCTTGGGCTGCAAAGCGGCATCAACCTTGTGCGCTCCCACTGCACGGTGGAAGAGCTGATCCCGGACGACCAGAAGGCCCTGCAGGAAGCTCTCATCGACAAGGGGGAAGAGTCTACCTACTTCCCGGACGAATACAAGGTGACGCTGGTGGTGGACGGCAGCCTGGGTGCGAGCTACGCCCGCCGGGTGCTGGATGCCATCGTCAGCAGCTATTCCACCATCTACACGGAGGAATATGTGGAGCTGCCCCTGACCATGAACCCCTCCAGCGGCCTGCTGAACAGCGGCTACGACTATTACGAGTGCGTGGACGTGCTGTCGTCCGACACCACCGAAGTGCTGAACTATCTGGAGGATAAAAAGACAAACTATCCCAACTTCCGCTCTTCGGTCACGGGCTATTCCTACGAGGACCTGTACGACATCTATAAGATGCTGTACGACTACGAGATCCCGTCGCTGTACGCGAATGTGATGACCGGGCCGCAGGTGCGCAACGCCGACAAGCTGTGCCGCAACCTGACCCAGAGCATCGAGAGCAGCGTGCAGAACGAGCAGGTGTATCAGGAGCGGGAAGCCTACCTCAGCGGCCTGATCCAGAGCTACTCGGAGAAGAACCGCGACCTGATCAACTACCATTACCACAACGACGCCAACGACAGCGGCACCGACTACATCCTGAAGAACGTAGAGGCCTACGATGACAACCAGAGCAAGCAGATCACCTACGATTCGCTGATTTTGGAGTATGTGGAGATCGACAAGACCCTGCGCAGCAGCGCCATCCGCCGGGCCTACACCCAGCAGCTGCTGGACACCTTCCAGGCAGCCGGCGGGGTGGGCGGCGATGAGGCCTCCCATGCCGCGATCGAGTCGGAGATCAACAAGTACGAGCAGACGCTGGTGGACTACTACCAGATCGTGAGCCAGACCAGCATGGAGCACAACCGCTCCCTGAGCGCGGACTATCTGCAGACCACCAGCTCCACCAGAGTGTGGCCCAGCATCAACACCAAGCTGTATCTGGCCATCGGCTTTGTATTCTTCTTCCTCGTGGGCTGCGCACTGGCCGTTGTGGTGGGCCGTTCCCGCGACTTTGTGGAATACTTTATGTATGTGGACAAAAAGACCGGTCTGCCCAACCGCGACCGTGTGGATGCCATGGTGGCACGGCTGGAAAAGCAGGGCCTGCTGCCCAGCCACTTTACCTGCATGTGCTTCCAGTTTACCAGCCTGAACCATCTCTCGCGGGAGTATGGTTACTCGGTGGGCAACCATGTCCTGCGGGACTTTGCCGGGCTGGTGGCGGCCCTTGGCACCGAGGAGAGTTTCATCGGTTCCAACGGTGCGGGCCAGATCATGGGCTTCTTCCGGGAATGCAACGCCGTCAAGGCGGAGGCCATTCTGGAAGTGCTGGACGAGCAGATCCAGGAGTACAACAGCCTGAACCCGGATTACGCCATCGAGTACAAGGCAGCCAGTGCCACCTCGGATGACGAAAAGGAATTCAACATCCGGGATCTGCTGCGCTGCGCATTCAAGAAGCTGCGGGATGCCAATAAGCCGCAGCCGGAGACCGCACACGAGACGGTGTAAAAAAGATAAGGAGGCGGCAGTCATGCTGCAGAATCAACGGGCCTGCCAGCTCGTCCGTTCCAAAACCGGCTGTGAGCCGCTGGCACTTGCCGTAGCGTGGGGTGCCCGCACGGCGGGCCGCTGTGCCGCCGGGGTGCTGGGAGCCGTGAAGCATCAGCGCTTTTCCGACCAGCAGCTGGAGACCTTTGCCGCCCGCGCGCCGGGCATCTGCCCGAAGCCGGTGTGCGATGCCGGGGAGCCCTGCCCGCTGCCGCCGCAGGACGATGCGGTGGATGTGTCGGTGATCGTGCCGGTGCACAACGGGGAGCGCTTTTTGCGCGCCTGTCTGGACAGCATCCTGCACCAGAACACCACTCGCCGCCTGCAGGTGCTGGCGGTGGAGGACGGCTCCACCGACGGCAGCGGGGCCATTCTGGCCGAGTACGCCCGGCAGGGAGGGGTCACCGTGCTGCACCCGGAGCAGGGCGGCAGCGCGGCCCGCGCCCGCAACACCGGTCTGGCCCGGGCGGTGGGCCGCTGGGTCCTGTTTGTGGATTGCGATGACTGCCTGCTGCCGGACGCAGTGGAGACGCTGCTGGCGGCGCAGGCGCGTACCGGGGCGGATATCGTGCAGGGCGGCTGGCAGTATTGCGACGAAGCCGACACCCGCGGTGCGGTGCAGCAGTACGCAGAAGCGTGCTACACCGGCCCCCGGCGGCTGGATGTGGTGGAGCTGCCCGGCACTCCCTGGGGCAAGCTGTACCGCCGGACCCTGTTTGAACGGGTACGGTTCCCCTCCGGGTACACCTGTTTTGAGGATGCCATGATCCATTTCTGGGTCTTTCCGCGGGCGAAGTGCATTGCTTCGACAAAACCTGTTGTATATTTGTGGCGCAAAAATACAATGGGGCTCACCGCGACCTCCCAGAATACGGCCAAAGCATTGCAGGCCTACTGGGTGGCTGAAGAAATGCTGGACGGTGCGGTGCGTCTGGGCCTGCCGCAGGATGCGCTGTTTGCCTGCAACCTGATCCTGCAGCTGGCCAATTACTGCTATGTGTGTGTGGCCGGTCTGCCGGAGGCGGACCGGCAGACGGCCTTTGCCTGCTGCTGCCTGCTGTACCGCCGGTGGGCAGCGAAGCTGCCGGATCCCCGGACGCTGCCCTATGCCGTGCGGCTGGCGCAGCGGGCGCTGGAACAGGCGGACTATGGGCTATGGCAGCTGCAGGGCAGACTGTTCCAGCTGATCAACTGACCGGTTTACACCGGCACGGAAAGCGAGGTGGACCGCGTGCAGGATGTTTCCAAGATCCTGACCCGGAAATATTACGGCAAAAAAGACCCGTTCCGCAGCCGGGAGTTCCGCCAGCCCCGCTGGATGGAACTGTTGGCGGTGCTGCTGTTCACCGTGTCCGGGCTGGGCGAAGGCAAAAGCATCAATGTGGTGCTGGGCGGTCTGCCCAAGGCGGTGACGCTGGCCTTTGTGGGGCTGGCCGGGCTGGAATTTTTCATCCGGGGCGATTTTGACCGGTTGAAAAAACTGGCCGGGCCGTCCGGGCTGTACATCCTGTATCTGGCGGTGCTTGCCGCCTGGTCCATGTTCATCTGGGTGCGCAACTTCACGGCCTTTGCCTCCATCACCCGCGGCGTGGAAAAGATCCTGTATCAGAGCATCGCCACGGTGGTGGCCATCTGCTGCGTGTACCTGTACGGGCGGTTCAGCATCGACCTGTTCACCATCGGCATCTGCTGCGCAAACCTCTTCATCTTGTTCAGCGAGGTGCCCGCCTATGGTGTGGGCGAGAGCGTGAGCTCCCTGCTCACCAGCATCCTGTCGCTGGGCAACAACACCTATGGCTATGCCGAGCGGCTGGAGATCCACGAGGTGACCTTTCTGGAGGGCATCTTTGTGCTGTACTACCTGTTCTTTTCGCCAAAAGAAACCAAGCAGCAGCGCACCCGCAACTGGGTGCTGGCGGGCTGCTCCTTCTTTTTTGTACTGGCGGGCATGAAGCGCATCCTGCTGCCGGCGCTGGTGGTCTCGGCCTTTTACATCTGGGTGCTGCGCCGCAGCCATGCCAAGGAAAAGCTGATCATGCTCACGGGTGTGGCCTGGGTGACCCTGTTCTGGGTGTATCTGTATCTGGTGCACACCGGTGCCATCTCCCGGCTGCTGAACGCGGTGGGCATCAACATGATGGGCCGCGATTACATCTGGAGCTTGGCCAAGGACTACTATCAGTTTTCGCCTACCTTCATCGGGCTGGGATTCGAGGCGGTGGACGCCATGGTCACCCGCTTTTATGAGATCGGCCTCATTGATGTGGCCTACCCACTGCACAACGACATCCTCAAGGTGTTCGTGGAGCTGGGGTTTCCGGGGCTGTGCTTCTGGTGTGCGTTCCTGTACCTGATCCTGCCCTGGTACTGGACCAAACGCTACGGGCCCGAGGCCGGCATCCTGTATTTTGCCATCCTCAACCCGCTGTCCATGACCTACCTCACCGACAACACGGCCTTTTATTTCTGGTGCACCATGGGTCTGCGCATGATCCCGCTGGCGGTCTGCTGCTTTGCAAAGCCGACGAAGGACCCTGCCGCCCCAAAACAGACATGGCGGCCGCCCTCGGCGCAGGAGGTGCAGCGGCGCATCCGGGCACAGTACCGGGAGAAAGGAAGTTCTTCATGATCCACATCCTGCAGTCGGTCAGCAACATGGACCGGGGCGGCATCGAGTCGATGCTGATGAACTATTACCGGCATCTGGACCGCACGCGGTTCCAGTTCGATTTTCTGGTCAACAAGAAAAAGCCCGGCTTTTTTGATGACGAGATCCGCGCACTGGGCGGGCGCATCTTCCAGAGCCCGGGCGTAGCCCCGCAGAGCTACCCGGCCTACCTGCGCTCTATGCAGCAGCTGCTGGCCCAGCACCCGGAGATCAAGGTGCTGCACGCCCACAACGAGGCCATGCAGCTTTTTGCGCTGGAAGGCGCTAAAAAGGCGGGCCTGCCGGTGCGCATCGCCCACGCCCACAACACCTGTCTGCCCAAGGACGCCAAGCTGCCGATCAAATGGTTCTGCAAACAGTTCATTCCCGGCGCGGCCACCGATTACTGGGCCTGCGGGCGGGAGGCCGGCATCTACTACTTTGGACAGAGCGCGTGGGATGCCCGGGGCGTGACCCTGCGCAACGCCATCGACCTGGACCGCTTTGGCTACCGGCCGGAGGTGCGGGCAAAGCTGCGGGCAGAATATGGCCTGAACGATAAGCTGGTGGTGGGCTGTGTGGCCCGCCTGATGGCGCAGAAGAACCACACCCGCCTGCTGGACATCTTTGCGGCCCTGAAAAAGGTGCGGCCGGACAGCTGCCTGCTGCTGGTGGGCGAGGGCGAGCTGCGGGCCGAGCTGAAAGCCAAGGCCGCCCGGCTGGGCATTGCGCAGGATGTGAAGTTCCTGGGCGTGCAGAGCGACACCTCCGTCTGGTATCAGGCCATGGATGTGTTCGTGATGCCCTCGCTGTTTGAGGGTCTGCCCGTGGTGGGCATGGAAGCGCAGGCGTCCGGTCTGCCCTGCGTGTTCTCCACCGGCGTCACCGAGGAAGTCCTGCTGCGGCCGGACAGCTGCCGCATTTCGCTGGAACAGCCGGACGAAGCATGGGCCGCAGTGCTGAAGGATGCGGACCGCAATCTGCCCGACCGTGCGCAGGCGGCGGCACAGGTGAGGGCTGCCGGGTACGACATCCGGCAGGAGACCCTGCGCCTGCAGCAGCTGTACACCGGCCTGATCGCCAAAAGGGGTGCCGCCCATGCCTGAGATCAGTATTATCGTGCCGGTTTATAACGTAGAGCAATATCTCCCGGCGGCACTGGACTCTCTGCGGGCCCAGACCTGCCCGGACTGGGAAGCCATTCTGGTGGACGACGGCTCCCCGGACGGCTGCGGGGCGCTGTGTGATGCGGCCGCCCGGCAGGATGCCCGCTTCCGGGTGATCCACCAGAAGAACGCCGGGGTCGGTGCGGCCCGCAATGCCGGGGTGGCTGCAGCCCGCGGCACCTATGTGCAGTTTCTGGACAGTGATGACGCACTGGAGCCCCAGATGGTGGAGGTGCTGTGCCGCACGGCAAAGCAGACGGATGCGGACCTGATTATGTTCGGCGGCTATGAGGAGCACTACGCGGCCGACGGCACCCGTACCGGCTGCACCGACATTGCTCCGGTTCTGGAAGGGGTGTACCGCGGCGACCCCTGCCCGCAACTGTTCCCGCAGCTGTCGGCCATGTCGCTGGTCACGCGGCAGCTGTTCCGCCGCCGCTGCATCGAAGAGGGCAACTGCCACTTTACCGATTACAAGATCGCGGAGGACGCGCTGTTTTTCGTGTCCTTTTACCGGCAGCACCTGCACTGTGTGGTGGGCATCCCGGACCGGCTCTACCGCTATAAGCTGCGTGCCTCGGGGTCGGCCTCCCAGAGCTACCACCCGGAGCGCCTGACGGATAACTTTTACCTCTCGGATGCGGTGGAAGCCGTGGCAAGGGACTGGGGTCTGAACGACGACCCCGCCTGCCGCCGGGCCGTAAACCACAGCCGGGTGCTGGACCTGCAGCTGGGCATCAAGAACGTCTGCCTGGGGCCGCTGAGCTTCCGGCAGCGCACCGCATGGCTGCGGCAGGCGTTGCGCATCCCGGCGGTGCGAGCCGCTGTGCGGGACATGCCCCTGCAGGACGCCCGCAGCCGCAACGACCGCATCAAACTGGCCTTGCTGAAGGTGCGGCTGTGCGCGGTGGTCATTGCCCTGTCCAGCTGGAACAACCGCCGCTGAAAAACCAAAAACAACAAAGCGCCCCTGTGCACGGAACCCATCCGGTGCACAGGGGCGCTGTATTTTATAAGAGGAAAGCGGGGGCTCAATCGTCGTCGCTGTCCAGCTTGAGCACGGCGGTAAAGGCCTCGCTGGGCAGGGAAACGCTGCCCAGCTGGCGCATCTTCTTTTTGCCTTCCTTCTGCTTTTCCAGCAGTTTCTTCTTGCGGGTGATATCGCCGCCGTAGCACTTGGCCAGCACGTCCTTGCGCATGGCCTTGACCGTTTCGCGGGCGATGATCTTGCCGCCGATGGCGGCCTGCACCGGGATCTCGAACAGGTTGCGGGGGATGTTGTCCCGCAGCTTTTCGCAGATGCGGCGGCCCTTGGCGTAAGCGTTATCCCGGAACACGATCATGGACAGCGCATCCACGGGGTCGCCGTTGAGCAGGAAGTCCAGCTTGACCAGGTCGCTCTCGCGGTACTCCTTGAACTCGTAGTCGTAGCTGGCGTAACCGCGGCTGCGGCTCTTGATGGCATCGAAGAAGTCGTACACGATCTCGCCCAGCGGCATGGCATAATGCAGGTCTACGCGCACATCGTCCAGATACTTCATGTCGATGAGGGTACCGCGCTTGTTCTGGCACAGATCCATCAGGCCGCCCACATAGTCGTTGGGGGTGTACAGGTGCACGTCCACAAAAGGCTCTTCCTGCTTGACGATGTTGGAGGGATCCGGGTAGCTGGAGGGGTTGTCGATCATCTCCACAGTGCCGTCGGTCAGGGTCAGGCGGTAGCGCACGCTGGGCGTGGTGGTGATGATGTCCAGATCGAACTCGCGCTCCAGACGCTCGGTGATGATCTCCATGTGCAGCAAGCCCAGGAAGCCGCAGCGGAAGCCGAAGCCCAGAGCCGCACTGGTCTCCAGATCAAAGGTCAGGGAGGCGTCGTTCAGCTGCAGCTTTTCCAGTGCGTCCTTCAGGTCGGGGTAACGGGCACCGTCGGCGGGGTAGATGCCGCAGAACACCATGGGCTTGACCTGCCGGTAGCCGGGCAGGGCCTCGGCGGTGGGGCGGGAAGCCAGCGTGACGGTGTCGCCCACGCGGGTGTCCTGCACGGTCTTGATGCTGGCGGTCAGGTAGCCGACTTCGCCGGCCTGCAGCTGGGCGCAGGGGGTCAGGTTGGTGGCACCCATGTGGCCCACTTCCACCAACGTGAATTCGGCCCCGGTGGCCATCATGCGGATGGTATCGCCGGGCTTGACGGTACCCTCAAACACGCGGATGTAGACGATGACGCCCTTGTAGCTGTCATAAATGCTGTCAAAGATCAGGGCCTTGAGGGGGGCGTCCGGGTCACCGGTGGGGGCGGGGATGTCGCTCACCACCCGTTCCAGTACCTGATCCACGTTCAGGCCGGTCTTGGCGGAGACGCGGGGCGCGTCCAGGCAGGGCAGGCCAATCACGTCCTCCACCTCCTGCGCTACCTCGTCCGGGTGGGCGCTGGGCAGGTCGATCTTGTTCAGGATGGGCACCAGCTCCAGATCATGCTCCAGTGCCATGTAGGTGTTAGCCAGGGTCTGGGCCTCCACGCCCTGCGTGGCGTCCACCACCAGAATGGCACCCTCGCAGGCAGCCAGACTGCGGCTCACCTCGTAGGCAAAGTCCACATGGCCCGGGGTGTCGATGAGGTTGAATTCGTAGGTCTTGCCGTCCTTGGCGGTGTAGTTCATGGTCACGGCGCGGGCCTTGATGGTGATGCCGCGTTCCCGTTCGATGTCCATGTTGTCGAGGATCTGGTCCTCCATGGTGCGCTCGTCCACGCTCTTGGTCAGCTCCAGGATGCGGTCCGACAGGGTGGACTTGCCGTGGTCGATGTGGGCGATGATGCAGAAGTTGCGGATATTGTCTCTTGCCATGTAGTTCCTCCGGGCAGATTTATGCTTCTAAGATCCAGTCCTCCACAGCCACGATCTGGCCGTGGTCACGGTAGACACGGGGCACGCGGCGGGACACGCCGCACAGCACTTCATAAGGGATGGTATCGGTCTTGCGGGCGATGGTCTCGGCGGTGTCGCTCACGGTGCCGCCCCACAGGATGGCTTCGTCGTCCTCGCGTACCTCCGGCACATCGGTCACGTCCACCATCATCTGGTCCATGCACACCCGGCCCAGCACCGGGCAGGCTACGCCGTGGATCTCCACGACGCCCTTGCCGCAGCTCAGTTGGCGGGGGTAGCCGTCGGCGTAGCCGGTGCACAGGGTGGCCACCTTGGTGGGCTTTTCGGCGGTGAAACGGCGGCCGTAGCTGGCACACTGGCCGGGCTGCATCTCCTTGATCATGCTCACCACGGTCTTGAGGGTCATCACCGGGCGGAAACAGCCAAAGCGCACCTCGTCGCTGGGGTCGTAGCCGTACAGGATGATGCCGGGGCGCGCCATGCAGCGCTCCCGGGGCAGTCCCTCGGGCCAGTCCGGGTGCAGCATGACTCCGGCGGAGTTGTCGCAGTGCACCAGCTGCGGTTCCCGCCCGGCGGCTTTCAGGGCGTGGAAGGCCTGCACGAACAGGCGGTGCTGCTCGGCGGTGTAAGCAATGTTGTCCTCGCTGACGTCATCGGCCACTGAGAAGTGCTGGAACAGGCCGGTCATCTCCAGCCCGGGCAGGGCACAGGCGGTGAGCATGTCCCGGATGGCGGCGTCAAAATCGGTGCGCAGGGCAAAGCCGATGCGGCCCATGCCGGTGTCGGCCTTCAGGTGGATCTGCACCCGGCCGCCTGCGGCCACGGCAGCATCGCTCAGGGCCTTGGCCTGCGCTGCCGAGTAGCAGGCCACCGTGATATGGTTCTGGATCAGGGCCGCCGCGTAGCCGGGCTGCACATGGCCCAGCACCAGAATGGGCAGGGTCAGCCCGCCCTTGCGCAGCTGCACGGCCTCAGTCAGGCAGCTCACGGCCAGCCAGGCGGCACCCTCTTCCGCAAAAACGCGGGCGCACTGCACGGCGCCGTGGCCGTAGCTGTCGGCCTTGACCACTGCGCACAGCGGCAGGGCACCGGCACGGGCCTTGACCGCGCGGAAATTATGGCGAAGGGCTTCGAGGTCGATCTCGGCCCAGACATGTTTTTCAAAGGGTTGGGTCTGCATCATGATTCATCCTTCTTTGCTGTTTGTATAAAGCTGCCGCGCCCGGTGTGAACGGGCCGCCAGCCGTCGATGCCGCTTTCCTGCAGGGCGTGCAGGGTCTTTTGCCGGAAGGCGTGGTCGGTGCGGCAGCGTTCCCGGACGAACTCTTTGGTCTGCTCGCGCACGGTCACGCCGTCGGCGGGGCAGCGGCTCTTGACGATGGGCAGGCCCTCCTCCCGCACGGCACACTGCACCTCGTATTCGGTGGCCAGCAGCATGGGGCGGATGAGGGTCAGGTCCCGCTGGGACAGATAGGTGACCGGCGAAAAGCAGCCGATGCGGCCCTCCCGCCAGAGATTCATGTAAAAGGTCTCCACAGCATCGTCCAGATGGTGCCCCAGCGCCACCTTGTTGCAGCCCAGCTCCTGCGCGGCGGTGTGCAGGGCACCCCGGCGCAGCTTGGCGCAGAGGGAACAGGGGTTCTTTTCCTGCCGGTATTCAAACACCACCGGGCCGATCTCGGTGCGGCGGATGTGGTAGGGGATGCCGTACCGGGCAAACAGGGCCTGCAGGGCGGTGTAGTCCATGGGCTGGTGGTCGAACTGGGGGTCCAGCGTTACCGCCACCACCTCATAGTCAAAGCCAATGTACTGCCGCAGCAGGGCCAGACCCACAGTCAGGGCCACACTGTCCTTGCCGCCGGACACGCCCACCATCACCCGGTCGCCAGGGGCCAGCATCTCGTAATCCTGCACGGCTTTGCGCATCAGGCCGCAGAGCCGCTGCATGGCACGCTGCTCGCTCATGACAGGCTCACGCTTTCCACCAGATTGACGATGTCGTTGATAGAGGCCAGCTTGGTCAGGGCCGAAACATAGACCACATCGCCGCTGTCGTAGGTGATGGTGGCCAGCACGGCATAATAGGTCTGGATATCGCAGCGCACGGCAGTGACCTCGGCCCCTTCCACCGTGATGTTGGCGGTGCGGGGCTTGATGATGCCGTAAGCCTGCTTCAGGTCCTTCTCAGAATCGTCGATGAAGTCCGGGTAGGTGTCGGCGGTGCCGCGCTGCAGCAGTACGGCCTGATAATCCTCCGCGCCGTCAGCCGAGTCGGCCGTCGCCAGCTCCAGCACGGTTCCAAGGGTGGCGTCCTCGGTCATCTGGCAGACCTTCCAGATGCTGCTGTCATAATACACCGAAACTCCGTTGGTGCCGGTGTAGTGGGTGTCGGGGTTGGCGGGGGTCTGCCGGTTGACCAGCAGGGTGAGGATGATGTACGCCACGATGCCCAGACAGATGAAGATGGCCATGGCGGCCAGCAGCTTGGAGGTGCGGCGCTGGGCGGCGGTGTTGTGGTCGATGTCGTGTGGCATGAAAAGTTCTCCTTTTGTAAGCGGTGCAGCGCAAAGCTGCCCATATCCTTTATAGTATAACACAACCGCAGGCAAAATTGTAGCGGGCAGGTGCGGAAAATATCCACGCACCGGCAAAAACTTTTTTGAAAAATCGAAAATTTGAATTCGTGAGGATTCAAGAGAAAACGAGAGATTTTGAGAGAACAGAAAATTTTCGCTGAAAAAATCAAAAAATGCTGTTGACAGGCACCTTTTTATGATGTATACTGACACTCGCGCCCCACAAGGGTGCCTGAAATGTACAAAGAGTTTATCAGGAGGAAATAGATATGAGCACTACTCTCGTAAAGCCCGCTGAAGTCGAGCGCAAGTGGTATCTGCTCGACGCTGCCGGCAAGAGCCTGGGCCACGTCGCTGCTGAAGCCGCTGTTCTGCTACGCGGCAAGCAGAAGGTCAACTACACCCCCAACGTCGATTGCGGTGACTACGTTGTCGTCATCAACTGCGATCAGGCTGTTCTGACCGGCAAGAAGGCCGAGCAGAAGTTCCACATCACCCACAGCAAGTACATTGGCGGCCTGAAGAAGGTCCAGTACAGCAAGCTGATGGCTGAGAACAGCGATCTGGCTATGACCTACGCTATCAAGGGCATGATCCCTTCCAACACCATCGGTGCTAAGGCTCTGACCCGCCTGCACTGCTACCAGGGTGCCGAGCAC
>ENA-USUM01000622-USUM01000622.1-human-gut-metagenome-genome-assembly--contig:-NODE-622-length-21126-cov-10.952539_pt1 | contig 21126 bp, 14 predicted proteins | sample MGYA00250063_ERZ773402 | MGnify/ENA primary metagenome ERZ773402 (study PRJEB29103, sample SAMN06112030) | human gut metagenome | biome: human gut; feature: ankylosing spondylitis patient; material...
CACTGTACGTCGAGGCGAAAATCCGACTTTTTGATGGTAAACGGGAGATCTTTCTTCACCAGCATTACAATGGCGAACACCACGCTGACAGCCTGTGCCAGCACCGTTGCCGCCGCAGCACCGGCAGCATCCATCTTGAGCCCGGCCACCAGCAGCAGGTCGCCCGCAATGTTGACAATGCAGGCCACCAGCACGAACAACAACGGGGATTTGCTGTCGCCCAGACCGCGGAAGATGGCGGCCATCAGGTTGTATGCCACAATAAAGAAAATACCGCTGCCGCAGATGCGGATGTAGCTTGCGGTAAGGCCAATGGCTTCCTCCGGAGCCTGCATCAGCACCGCAATGGGCCGTGCAAATGCGACCAGCAAAATAAACAAAACCACGGACATAATGGCAAACACCACCGCGGCACCGCCAAGCACCGCCCCGATCTGCTGGGGTTTCTTCTCACCAATATAGCGGGCGATCAAAACCGTAACGCCCATGGCAATCTGCGTTACCACAAAGGTGTGTACTGGACTTCCAGTGAAAGGAGTACATATTACAAGTTAAGCGGTCATTTTACCAAATCCATCAAAATTGCTTCTGCCCTCTGTTTCCATGTATGTTCCTGCACAGCACTCTCATATCCCCGCTCTGCGATTTCCATACATTTCTCCGGTTTTTCCAAAAGCTTTTTCACCAGTTCAGGCAGTTCTTCACGCTTCTCCAGCGAATAGAAAACCAGTTCTTTTTTATCCGTAAAGTTCTCCCGAAGATATCTGCTGTCATCGGTCAGCGAAAGTGTATGCTGCAGCATCGCCGTAAATACGCGGTCGTGCGTTCCATCTTTAAACCATGGCATGACATTCAAAGAAATCCTTGCATCTGCGATTGCCTCCGCGCAGGTCACAGAATCCACTTCCCTGCCGTTTTTTATAATGTAGTCATGGCTGCTACAGTCTAATTTCTCCCAGTTGGCGCCAAACACATGTACCGGGATTTTATGCTCCGCAAGACATTTTATGATCTCCCCGCGGAAATAACTCCGCATACAGATATCGATGAACACCATTCCTGCGATCGCCGCGCGAAGCTCCTCATCCGGCACTGCACCCAGTTCTTTTCTGATATGTGCCTCTAACATCCGGTCGATGGACACCGCCGGATGTGCTTTCATATCCTCCAGAATCTCATAATAAAATGTCCGGTATTCCGCACCCTGCCTGTCGATTTCCCGGTAAAGGTGTTCCACCGGTGTATAGTTTCCGGTAAATACGATGTCGTATTTCCGTTTCTGATACGGTATATTTTTATGTTTCTGTTTTTGCCCATGGCAGCCTTCTATTGGGGAAGGTACTTCCCGCTCTAAGATACAGTTTCCCGCCAGCGGCAGAAACTCCACCGGCAATGCCGGGTAAAAGCGCTTCATGTATGCCACATGTTCTCTGTCAATACAAAAAACACGCATTTCCGGCACCGGAGGCTTTGCCAGTTTTGAATGATAATACAGTGGATGATCCACCAGGATATTGATGCACGCGATACCTTGGTTTTCCCAGATATAACGCCCGTTCTCTTCGATAAAGACCTCTTCCCCGGAAAGTCCGATAAAATTAAACGTACACAGTACCGTTTTCTCTGGCACGGCAAACCGGCTGATGCCATCTACCGTATTTACCAGATCATCGTAATCCACAAAATAGGTGTCATGCCCCATCTCCTGAAACGTTTCTGCTAACTGTTCTGAAAAATATCCTAGTGTTTCCACTGCATTTTTTATTAAAATCACTTTCATGTTTGCCAGTGATCCGCGCAGTTAGTTTTTAAAGCTGTGGATCGGTGCCGGGATTCTTCCGGTACGGTTAATAAAATCATCACAGGAATATTTGTTGACCGGCATGATCGGCGCATAACCGAACAGACCACCAAACTCTACGGTATCGCCAACGCCTTTTCCAATTACCGGGATCAGACGTGCAGCTGTTGTCTTCTGGTTTACCATACCAAGTGCCATCTCGTCTGCGATCATACCGGAGATCGTGGTTGCCTTGGTATCTCCCGGAATTGCGATCATATCAAGTCCTACAGAGCAGACACAGGTCATTGCCTCTAATTTTTCCAATGTGATAGCACCAGCCTGTACGGAATCGATCATTCCCTGATCCTCACTGACCGGAATGAAAGCGCCGCTTAAGCCGCCGACATAGGAAGATGCCATAACGCCGCCCTTTTTGACCTGATCATTTAACATGGCAAGTGCTGCAGTTGTTCCCGGTGCACCTGCATATTCCAGACCGATCTCGCAGAGGATATCTGCGACGGAATCACCGATGGCCGGAGTCGGAGCAAGGGAAAGGTCAATGATACCAAACGGAATTGAAAGACGTCTGGATGCCTCCTGTGCGACTAACTGTCCGACTCTTGTTACCTTAAATGCGGTCTTTTTGATGGTCTCGCAGAGTACCTCAAAATTCTCGCCACGCACTTTCTCAAGTGCTGTCTTTACAACACCCGGTCCGCTGACTCCGACGTTGATCACTGCATCAGCCTCTGTCACACCGTGGAAAGCTCCTGCCATAAACGGGTTGTCATCCGGTGCGTTGCAGAATACAACCAGCTTCATACAATCCACAGAATCACGGTCTTTTGAGCGCTCTGCAACCTCCAGCAAAATCTCTCCCATCAGACGCACCGCATCCATATTGATACCGGTCTTTGTGGACGCAAGGTTTACGGAACTGCAGACACGGTTCGTCCGGCAAAGTGCTATCGGGATAGAACGGATCAGCATCTCATCTGCTTTTGTCATGCCTTTTGATACCAGTGCGGAATAACCGCCGATCAGATCTGCACCGATTGCTTCTGCAGCACGGTCCATTGTATCTGCGATCGTTGCAAAATCTTCCGGTGTCTTGCAGGCTGCACCACCGATCAGTGCAATCGGAGTAACGGAAATACGTTTGTTGACAATTGGGATACCGTATTCAGCTTCGATCTCCCCTGCAACTTTTGCAAGATCTTTGGCAACTGATGTGATACGGTTATAAATGTTCTCATTTAATTTTTTCAAATCGGAATCAATGCATGAAAGCAGGCTGATACCGATCGTAATGGTGCGGACATCAAGGTTTTCATGTTCCACCATGTTGTTGGTCTCTTTTACTTCAAATATATTAATCATTGCCGCTTTCCTCTCTAAATACGATGCATTTTTTCAAAAATCTCAGCTTTCTGGCACTTGATGGATACACCAATCTGTGCACCGATCTCATCGAGATCTTTCTGACAATCCACAAATGATCTGGTTGATTTATTCATGTCAACGATCATCATCATATTGAAATATCCGGAAACGATTGTCTGTGAAATATCAAGTACATTGACGCCATTTTCGGAAAGATAAGTACATACTTTTGCAATGATACCAACCGTATCTTTACCCACTACTGTAATAATTGTCTTGTCTGCTGTGTTCTCCATCTCTGCTCTCCTCACTTTTCTGCTTTACTAAATCAGCGCAAATCTATTATCAATCATCATATCATACATGTTTTATAATTTCCACTGTTAAATAGATGCACATTTATAACTTTTTCTACTAAGCTTCATAAGTTGCCACACTCATTAAAAAAATATTGTCATATATAATAGAATACGTGTTTCGCGAACATTCTATTATCATAAACTAAAAAATGATTCTCTCCGACGGCGCGTCCCGCTTTGCCACATACATTGGGAAATCATCGCCTTTATATGGATTTTCTCCCATCGTCACCTCTAACCGGACAGTCTCATATGCAAGTTCTGCATAATTATTTTCCTTACTGAGATGTCCTAAAATAACCGTATTGAAATGGTCGTGGAGCACTTCTCCCAAAAGCTGACCGGACAGTTCGTTAGAGAGATGTCCTTTTTCCCCAAGAATTCTCTGTTTTAACGGATACGGATAACTTCCGACCTGCAGCATATGTACATCATGATTTGCTTCCAGTAAAAGCACATCCAGATTTTTTATTTTATCAATCATGTTTTCATCATATGTGCCAAGATCCGTCACTACCGCCGCCGTTTTCTCCTCATTTTTTATCTTATAGGCCACCGGATCTGCCGCATCATGTGAGATTGAAATCGGTTCAATCAAAAGATCCCCGATTTCAAAAGGCTGATCCGGCGTGATCGCATGAAATAAAGATTCCTCTATTTTGCCGACTGACTTTGTATTTAAAATAGCATCTATCGTACCCTGCGTGGCATAAATCGGAAGTCCGTAACGCCTGGCGATCACGCCAAGTCCAGAAATATGATCGATGTGTTCATGAGTTACAAGAACCCCCTGCATCTCTTCTGTTTTCAAATCGATCGAATTGAGTCCGTTTTCAATTCGTTTTCCACTGATCCCCGCATCGATGAGTACATGATTTTCATCTGATCCCACACAGATACAGTTTCCACTGCTGCCGCTTGCTATGCTGCATAATTCCATTTTTTTAATTCTCTTTCCATCTAAGTTCGATTGTATCTCCGGTCTTTAAGACTGCAGAATACGATGCATTCTCACCATTTAAATTGGTAATGATTGCTCTGCCATTTGAGGCAGTAAGATCAAATTCGTAGAAATCAAAAATATCTACAAATATATACTGTGGTTTTCCGGTAAGTTTTACCGGCTGACCGTTGATGTATACCAGAACCATGCTGCCGTCTTCCTCTGCAGCTGGCGAACTGTTTTCTTCTACTGTAACTTTTTTCACTGCTTCAGCCATGCCGTCAGCATTCTCCTCTGTTACATCTGTTTCATCCATGCCTGCTGCATTCTCTCCTGCAACAGATCCATTAACGCCTGCTGTACTGTCTGTAATCGTTTTGCTCTCCTCTACCGTAGCGGCATCATCTGTAACTGCAGAATCCTTTTCTTTTGCGCCCGCATTGCCGGCATCGTCTGTATCCTCCGCAGTCACAGCATTGTGTACTTCAGGATTCTGAACTTCTGCGCCATCTGCCTCTGCGCTCATTTCCGTGTCCACAATATCCGGTACCTCTTCTTCCTTATATTCCCCGACAGTCGGTGTTTGAACTTCTTCCTGCTCTACCGGCTGAAAGGACGGTTTGCCATAGGAACGCACTGTCCACTCGATTGTAAAGTTTTCATAGATCAGTGAGTCGAGCGTTGCACGACGGTTGTTTACCAGAATCACATGCTCCACATTCACTTCCACATCCATAAATTCTGCAAGCTGGCCTACTGTGTAAAAGCTTCTTGTTTCTACCTGGTCGCCCTCCTTGATCTGATAGGAAGGCAGTTCTAAATTGCCGTTGACCTCTAAGAACTTCGGGCATCTTATAATATTTCCATTAACCACAAAGGCTACGGAATCTGTCGTATATTCCTCTAACTGATCTAATGTGCAGGTTGCCGGCTTGCCAGCCGTAGATGGCTCAATGATAATCTCACAATTCGGCTCTAATGCCGCATTGAGATTTGTTGGTCTGTCATTCATATAAACTGCTGCTGACTCTCCCTGCTCTCCACGAATGATACGTTTTGCTCCATTTACAAAAAATGTAAGTTCCGGTCCACGTTTCGGGAAAAGATCCTCATTCGGAAAACCTGCCTGCAATGCGGCATCCACGATCGTTAATCCATCATTATCATATAATTTGAGGCGCTCTCCATTGAAACGCACCATAATAAATCCGTTTCTCTGTTCATAATAATTCAGACAGATTCCAATCGGTGTAACAAGCAATGGATCCTTCTTGATATCCTGCTGTTCAAATACCACTTCCTGCAGTACTTCTTCACCACGCAGTGCCACTCGTACGTCCGGAAGATCTAATTTCTCTGCAAGCATTTTCGTATAACCATGGATCTTACCGCCACCGCCAACGATAAATGCTGCGCTGACAGTCTGGTCGCCATTCAATTCTTTGATTTTCGCAGCTACTGCCGTTGTCATCTCATCCACCACCGGCGCAGTCAGCTCCCACACTTCTTTTGCCGGAATCTTATGCTCGATCAGCATGATATCTTTATAAGTGATCTCCTCTTCTGTTGTACTCTGCAGCTTGATATATTCAGCCGTTTTAAAATCAACCAGATAATTCTGCACGATCAGTTCCGTTAATTCATCTCCGGCAAGAGGGATCATACCATAGGCAATGATGCTTCCGTCTTTGGTGATGGAAATATCGGATGTTCCCGCTCCGATATCGACTAAAGCGATATTCAGCAGACGATAACTTTCCGGAATTGCGACGTTGATCGCCGCAATAGGCTCCAATGTCAGATTCGCCACTTCAAGCCCGGCCTGATTTACGGCTGCATAAAGTCCATCCACAACATCCTCCGGTAAAAACGTTACGATGATATCTTCACCAATACGGTCTGCCTTGTGGGATTCAATATTAGAAAACGGTTCATCATTCAAGAAATATTTGACTACAGAATAACCAACACAGTAAAACTTATAGTTGGTATCATTCATTTCCTGTAAAATTTTCTGCGCTTTCTCAATTCCAAGCAGATCCAGTGTATGAATGTCTTCCCCGGTAACTACGCTCTCCTCCGGATAATCGTAACTGATACTCGTTGTAACTGTCTTAAGCACACGGCCTGCGGCAGCGATACATACCTCCGTCAGCGTTTTTCCGATCTGTTTTTCCAGCTGTTCTTTTACTTTTCTTATCGTCCCTGATACACGCCCGATATCGTGGATCTGTCCATCTAACATTGCTCTCGTATCATGCTGCATGATATACTGAGCAGTAACGATAAACTGATCTTCGGTACGGTAACCTACCGTTCCTACCACATTTCTCGTTCCAATATCAAGTCCGAACACCAATGGCTGTTCCATGTCTTTTCCGTCGCTCATCTGCAGTATCTCCTACTCATTTTCCATATTTGTGATTGCCAAATCAATCTGCCTTATGGCATCTTCCACCGTTCCATTATTATCGATCACCACTTTACAGTGTTTCCGGTAAACCGCTTCATGTAGCTGACTGTCAAAAATCTGCTGTACTTTCTCCGGGGAATATCCGCGCGATCTCATAAGGCGTTCTTTTCTTATATCCTCTCTGGTATAAATATACCAGAGTTCGTCACAAATTTCATCATAATGTTCTTCAATCAGCAATGCTGCCTCTAAAACCAGGATTTTCAGCACTCCATTTTCCCGCTCTGTATCCGCAACAGTTCTGATATATTTTTTGACTGCCGTATGTACGATTCCGTTTAATGCATCCCGTTTTTTTTCATCTGAAAAGATGACTGTTGCTAACTTTTTCCGGTCAAACGAACCATCTTCATTCCAGATATCCTCATCCGAAAACATGTCTTTTAATTTCTGATAACATTCTGTCCCGGGCAGCATCAGCTCATGCGCGATTTCATCCGCCAACATGACTTTTACACCATCTTTTGTTTCAAGATAATGAAGTATTTCTGATTTTCCCGCACCGACGCCGCCGGTAATTCCGATAAATTTCATCCGTTCCATGCTCCCCGCATCCATTTTTTCTCTCGTACCATCCGGACATATGCAGTCCAACGCATCATCCCTCATAAATGATGACAGATCTTTATTTTGCCTCATACCAGTTTTTGCCGACATGTGCATCAATTTCAAGTGTGACCGCAAGATCTGCCGCTCCATGCATCTCTTCCTCGAGAATCTTTCGAACCGCATCCTCTTCTTCGATCGCCGTCTCCACTAAAAGCTCATCATGCACGGTTAAGATCAGGCGTGACTTTAGATTTTCTTTTAACAGTCTGTCATGCACGCGTATCATTGCGATCTTGATGATATCTGCCGCAGTTCCCTGAATCGGGGAGTTCATGGCAACGCGCTCTCCAAAGGAACGCTGCATAAAATTGCTGCTTGAAAGTTCCGGTACCGGACGTCTTCTTCCAAACATGGTCGTCACATAACCTTTTTCTTTCGCCTCTGTCACGAGTCCGTCTAAAAATGTCTTGATCTTCGGGTAAGTCTCAAAATAACGCTCAATATACTCTGCAGCCTCTTTTTTGCTGATGCTTAGATCCTGGCTCAGTCCAAATGAACTGATTCCATATACGATTCCGAAATTAACCGCTTTTGCATTGCGCCGCTGCAGATCCGTCACCTCGTCAAACGGGATGTGAAATACCTGGGACGCCGTGATCCTGTGGATATCCTGTGCTTCCCGGTATGCCTCGATCAGCTTTTCATCCCCGGACATATGTGCTAAAACACGAAGCTCAATCTGGGAATAATCGGCATCCATAAACTCAAATCCCTCTTTTGGCACAAATGCCTTGCGGATCAGTCTGCCAAGTTCGATCCTCATCGGGATATTCTGCAGGTTTGGCTCCGTGCTGCTCAAACGCCCGGTAGCTGTGATCGTCTGATTAAAACTGGTGTGGATCCTGCCATCTTTAGCGATATAGTTTACCAATCCGTCCGCATAAGTGGACTTTAACTTGGTAAGCTGACGATACTCTAAAATATCAGAAACGATCGGATATTCCGGTGCAAGGCGGTCTAACACATCCGCCGCCGTGGAATAACCGGTCTTTGTTTTCTTTCCATACGGCATGGACAATTTTTCAAATAAGATCACTCCGAGCTGTTTTGGAGAATTGATATTAAACTCTTCTCCCGCTTCCTCATAGATCTGCTTTTCCAGTTCAGCGATACGCACTGCAAGTTTGTCCCCATACTCCGTGAGCGCCTCCCTGCACGCAATGATACCCTCATTTTCCATATCGGCAAGAGTAAATACGAGCGGCATCTCGATTTCCGTAAACAGATGATCCATGCCCTCTTCCTTTAAGTCTGTCTCCAGCGTCTTTTTCGATGCCTGTGCCACATATGCCAAATAGCATACATAATTTAAAAATGCTTCCGGTGCATCTTTCATTGCCTGCTCTATGGTCAGTTTTCCAAGAAGATCTGCCTTTGACGGTATCATCTGTCCCATATAGTCTTTTGCAATATCCTCATATGGATACTCATTTTTCAGCGGATTCAGAAGATATGCTGCAAGCACACCGTCAAAAAGATTTGACAAACCGATATTGCCATTTGTCTGCCGTTCCAGCAAACCAAGTGCTGCAAGCTGCGGCTTTAAATCCAGTATCGCATAGGACGCAGCCTCACTTGCGGTAAACATGGAAAGAATCTGCTTTGCCGGAAGATTTTCCCCTGCTTTTATGAAAAAGGTTTCTTCCTCTCCAGTTGAAATGGCAGCTCCAAGGCAGCACTCCACTGCATCATTTTCTGCACTTTCTACGATGCCGGACGGCTCACTGTCTGCCCCCGGCATATCTCCTGCCGCAAACAGATTCATCTGCCCGTCTGCTTCCTCGTGGCTATCCCTCTTTTTATCTCCGAAAACAATATAAAAACCACAGTCTTTTCCGCGCAGCTTTGCAAATACTTTCTCTGCCTCCTTACGGTCTTCCACAAGTTTAAAATGTTCTGCCGCCTGATTTTTTGGAGTTTCCACCGCAAAACGATTCAAAAGATTTTTAAACTCTAACCGTTTGCAGAGCAGGTATGCCTCCTCCGTGTACAGGCTGGAAATACCATTAAGTTTTGCACCGGAAAGATCATAATCAATGTCCGCATGGATCTCGATCGTCGCAAGCGTCTTACTCATCTGTGCCAGGTCATAATACTCTTTTAAATTTTTGCTTGCACGGGGTGGCTTTAATTTGTCCACATGTGCATAGGCATTTTCAACACTTCCATACTGTGCAATGATTGCTGTTGCCGTCTTTTCACCGATTCCCGGTACTCCCGGAATATTGTCTGCCGTATCGCCCATCAGCGCCTTGACATCGATAAACTCGATTGGCGTCACCTGATATTTTTCCTTTACCTCAGCGGCATTGTAATCCTCGATCTCCGTGCCTGTGCGCTTTGTTTTCGGGATACGGATCTTAATATGATCCGTTGCAAGCTGTAAGAGGTCACGGTCACCGGATACCACTGAAACTGTCAGCCCTTTTTGTTCACTCTGTTTTGCAATGGTTCCAAGCAGATCATCCGCCTCATAGCCGCCTTTTTCGATCGTGGTAACTCCCATCGCTTTTAACATCTCTTTCATGAGCGGAACCTGTTCCCGCAGTTCCTGTGCCATCGGTTTTCTCGTGCCTTTGTATTCTGCGAACATTTTGTGGCGGAAAGTCGGTTCTGACACATCAAATGCAACCGTAAGATAATCCGGCTGCTCTTCCTCTAAAATCTTGAACATAATGTTTAAAAAACCATAGACCGCATTCGTGTGTAATCCTTCCGAATTTGTCAAATCCGGGATTCCGAAAAATGCCCTGTTCAAAATACTGTGCCCATCAATCAATACCAGCTTTTCGCCCATTATTCTCTCCATTCTTTGTCTGTTAGATTGCTCTTGTGTAGCGTTTCAGCCACTCATTTTCTTCCGCCGTCATATACGGAGAAATGGTATCATATACCATCTTATGATAATCATTTAACATTTTCTTCTCACGCGCACTTAATAGATCCGGGTCAATCGCATCGAGATCGATCGGTGCATAGGTGATATTCTCAAATTCCATGAACTGTCCATATTCGTTTTTTTCTGCCTTACGGCATACCAGTTCATTTTCGGTACGGATTCCGTATTTACCCTCTAAGTATACACCCGGTTCATCTGTCGTAATCATGCCCTCTTCTAAGACACCATTGTCATGACGCTCCGGCACCACTCTCCAACGGAAACCATTCGGTCCCTCATGTACATTTAACACATAACCAACGCCGTGTCCGGTGCCGCATTTATAGTCAATGCCCATCTCCCAGAGTGGACCGCGGGATAAAATATCCAGGTTCAAACCGGTACATCCATATAAAAACTTCGCATGCGCAAGGTTCATATTCGAACGGCAGACGGTCGTAAAGTGCAGACGCATCTCATCTGTGATCGGGCCAAGTGCCATGGTTCTTGTGATGTCTGTGGTTCCCTCAAAGTAATGTCCGCCGGAATCCACAAGTAAAAATCCCTCCGGTTTTAACTCAGCGTCTGACTCCGGTGTTGCAGCATAATGCATCATCGCCGCATTGGCTCCGTAAGCACAGATCGTGTTGAAACTTAACTCAATAAAGTTATCCTGCTCTCTTCTTCTCGCCTCAAGATAGTCAGAAGCAGAGATCTCCGTCATCGGGATCTTTCCGATATTGGTCTTGAGCCAGTACATAAATTTGGTAAAGGCAACACCGTCTTTTACATGTGCAGCTCTGGTGTTGTCTACCTCCGTCTTATTTTTTACAGCTTTCATAAGTTCCGTCGGGTTTGGTTTGTCCACAACTTTGATTGCTTTATCAAGACTGTTCACGATACGGTAGTTGACCGTCCCGCGGTTCATCAGCACGACTGCGTCTGCCGGAATCTCCGGTACATAATCGTAGATCGCATCATACGGCTTTGTCGTGATATGGTTTTCCTCCAGGTAAGCACGGATTTTATCATCCACTACTTCCTCCTGTAAAAACCAGATACACTCTGTCTCGTTCAGCACAAGATAGGATAATACGACCGGCACATAATCAATATCGTTGCCGCGGATATTTAAAAGCCATGCGATATCGTAAAGAGATGTCAGAATATGAACATCTGCACCGTTCTCCTTCATAGCTTTCCTAAGATCTGCGATCTTATCCGCAGTACTCTTTCCGGAATATTTTTCCTCCAAAATAAATAAAGGCTGTTTGGACAATGCCGGACGATCCTCCCAGATCAGATCGATCAGGTCTTCTGTCACATGCATGGACACATTTTTTTCTGCTGCAATCTTTTCCAGTTTGCCGCCCCAGGTACCGTTTACAACACGTCCGTCAAATCCGAGACATCCGCCCTCTTTTAATCGATCCTTTACAAATTCATCGACTGTCGGCACGCCCTCTTCGCCCATGCGGTAGAGTGTGACTGTGCTGTCTTTCAGCTGATTCTCTGCCTGTACAAAATAGCGTCCGTCCGTCCAGAGCCCTGCCTCATCCAAAGTGATAACGGCAGTTCCCGCAGAACCGGTAAATCCGGTAATAAACTTTCTCGCCTTAAAATGATCTCCTACATATTCTGATTCGTGAAAATCGGCAGTCGGCACAACGTATACCGTGATGCCTCTCTTTTCCATCTCCGCACGCAGTGCCTTTAATCTTTCCTGTATCATTCTTTTATTTCCTCTTTCTTATATATTTCTAATATCACACCCGTTTGTCAGGCATCCGTATACTCAAAGAACTTCGTATCGATCTCCGGGTAAGAACGTTTCAATGAGATCGGTCTTCCGGAACGGTTCAAAAAGCAATGGGAACTCTTTCCGGTCGTGCGGAGTTCTCCGGTCTCCTTGTCCGTCATCCGGTATTCCACATCCATCTTGATACCATTATAGCGTGTGATCTTCGTCTCGATCACGACCGTATCATCAAAATGTACCATACTGTGATACTCGCAGGATACAGAGAGCACCGGACTGATAATCTCCATCTCCTCCATCTGTTTATAGCTGAGTCCGATCTGATCCATCAGATCCATCCTCGCTTCTTCCATCCATTTTATATAATTTGAATGATGGATGATTCCCATCTGGTCCGTCTCATAATATTTTGCATGATGCTCATATGGGCGGATTTTGATTTCATCGGCATTTTCATTATAAATTTCTATCTCTTTGTCTGACATATAAATCACTACCTTTCTCAAACTCCTCCAACGTATAGTATCTCACAGAAACGTTTTAATTTCAATGGTGCCTTTTTATCCATGCGATCAGTATCACGATCAGAATACAGGCAAGGGAAAACCCGGCTCCCACCATAAATCCCGGTGTCTGGTAGCGCAGCTCGACCGTATGTGTTCCTTCGGTAAGATATGTGCTGATAAACGCCTCACCAAACACTTCCGGATCCGTCTGTTCTCCATCAACATATAATTTCCATCCGGCATCATCCGCCACCGCAAATATCAGTCGTCCTTCTTTTTTCACATCAATGGTTCCAGTGATTTTCGTATCGGAAAAGGAAGTCATCTCCATCGTCTGCTCATTTAACGTCTGATAAGCCGTATCTGCAGCATCGAGATTCAGGGCATAAGCCGTAATATTCACTCTTTCTTCATTACTGTTTTTAATCCTCACTTGTGTGCCTGCCGTACAGTATCCAAGATCAAGTGTATAGCCATGCGAAACTTTTGTGAAAGACTTTGTCCTGCCGTCACTGATCTCTTCCGTCATGCTGTCCACAGTCGTCGATTCATAGGTTGCAAAAATGTATGCATTCTCCTGCACGTCAATCGTTGATTCCCCGACCACAGATTCGGACGGGATCTCCGTCAGCATCGGCTCATCTGCACCAAGAAGCTCTGCAAGTCTGTTCTGTGCCTCAATTTCATCTAAATCAGAATAATCCCACGCATCAATCACATCCTCATCCATCATAAAACCAAGTGGGAGCACATATTTATTTTCGTAAAGATACGTATTTCCGCTCTCTGCCACAAGAGTGCGGATCGGGTTTGCTTCCATTGCGTTATCAGCGATCACATAGCGCAGGGACATCATTGCTGATAACAGCGGTGTTGCCCCGTTTACACAGTAGAAATTCTTGCCGCCTTCCATTCCGACTGCCTGGTAAAAATGACTGACATCCAGATTCATCAGCGATGAAAACTGCGTTGCGGAACGATATCCATACAGCGCCGCATCATTTTTCGTTTTGCGCTCTAATTCTTCCGTGCGGTAAAATAATATGCCCTTATCCTGTGCCTGATTTTCCGCCTCTGCAAGCACTGCATGATAGTCATCCATGGATTTCACATAGACAGTCCTGCTCGTCGTATCAAATCCGGTCACATTGTAGTTAAAAAATAATTCTAAAAGCATCGCTGCGCAGCCAAACGAGAGCATGATTTTTTTCAGTTCTTCCCTGATCGCCTTTTTGATCTTTCCAATCTTTTTTACCACATCTTCCCGGATACATTCCTCAGCATAAAAATAGATCAGCAGCACCACAATATAGCTGCCCAGAAATACATAAGTTGCCGTTGCCGCGCTCTCTCCTAAGATCGTCCCATCGGAAAAATGACAGGAAACTGCCATCAGACCAACCGATGCCACTCCCGCTGCGATCACATCTAAAAATCTCGTTCCTTTGAAATGCAAAAATGCCTCGTAGGATACCGCAAGCATCAGAAATGCATATAAAAAGGTCTGTCTGCCCGGCAGGGAATCCGGGAAGTGCATGCCATGCCAGATGAAATCAAGTATATTATTCGAAAAACTGATGACAAAAAATGCTGCCAGAAGTCCGCGTGAAAGCTTCTTTTTCCAGGAGATCTCACGGTTGAAAAGATACAGTACAAACAAAAGAAGCACAAATACGCCACAGTAAATATTCGGCCAGTGGTCTTTGCCCGTATAAGGTTCTGTCATCACCGAGTGTCTCCCCAGCTCTGCAATGATGTTAAAATACCATTCCATTGTATCCGGAAATGAAATATTCTGTGAGCCGCTCGCTCCAAGGGTGATCGCCTCAGGAATGATCAGTATCGCTCCCGTCCCGCCCGCCAGAAGGGAATAAAGTGCGAAACGAATCCACGCACCGATCCCGGTCTCTTTATTTTCCAGCCATGTGATCACAAACCAGATCACCTGAAAAATGCAGACCATGATCGCAATGTAATAATTACTGATAATGCATAAAGACAGTGAAATATAATAAAGCAGTACTTTTTTCTCTTTGATCAGCTGTTCGAGTCCAAGAACGACAAGTGGCGCCAGCATCATGCAGTCTAACCACATGATATCCCATGCATAGGCTGCTGAGAATCCGCACAACGCATAGGCTGTTGCAAAAATGCTGATTGCAGCATGATTTTTTTCAAAATGTTCCTTTAAATAATATCCGAAAAACAGTCCCGCCAATGAAATTTTTAAAATCACAAGCAAGGTCATAAATTCGATCACATGATTCTGCGGACAGAGTAGCAGCAGCCAGTTTAAGGGACTTGCCAGATAATAGGCGTACAGTGAAATAAAATCTGCTCCAAGTCCGATATTCCAGGAGTAAAACATGCTGCCACCATGTTTGATCTTATCCATCAGCTCCGTGAAAAACGGGCAGTACTGATGATACATATCGATATGTAAAATACACTGCTCTCCAAACGGATAGACGTCATGAAGAATGCAGATCACAGTCAGAATAAAAAACGGCAGAAAGAACGACGCAATAAGCGGCATTCTTTCTTTCCACAACTGATTTTGGAGTTTCTTTTCTCTTTTCAAAACAAAACCTCTCTTTTTATCATTTCCTAATTAACAGTTCCATGATCAAACAGTTCATAATACTGCAATTTCCGGTAAATATCCATCTCATCTTTTTCGTCCGAGGCGCGGACTTCACTGCCATCCGCTTTTACTGTACGCACCGCGGAAATAACCGGGTATTCTGATTTTAAATGTAACAGATACGAACGATATTCATCCAATGGAACACCGGCGCGCTCTAAGACTTCCGCTGCCAGATAGTTCACGCTCGTGTCTGCACCCGTTTCCTCTCCAATATCATAGTTTGCCCACACCACATAAGGAACCTGATAACGCAGTTTCTGCTGTTCCTCTGTCAAGTGATTCCAGGACATCCCGTTCTTTGCAAGAACCGTAGATGCAACGGCATCACTCGGCTGATGATCTCCGAAAAAAACGATCACTGTTTTTTCATCTGCCTCTTCAAAATAGGAGATCAGATGTTCTAACGCGGAATCGGAAAGTTTTACCAGGGATAAATACTGCTGCAGTGAAAAATTTGTAGAATCTTTCACCGAGATATCCGGTGTAAAATTGCCGTACTGATCCTGATATCCACCGTGATTTTGCATGGTCACATTAAACACAAACAGCGGCGCATCCTTTTCCTTATTTTCATAAAATTCAATAATCTTATCCACGCAGCTCTCATCGCTGATATACTGTCTGACATACTGCGGATTCACATAATCATCTTTAAACACGCTCTCATTAAATCCCAGCATCGGATAGACCGTATCGCGTTCCCATCCGCCGGCATTGTAAGGATGTGTCGCAATGGTCTGATATCCTAAAGTCTTCAGATAATCCGGAAGTGCCTTCAAATCTCCATTGATGTACTGCTGATACGGGATGCTCCCCTGCGGGAGAAATGCCATTGTATTGCCGGTCAGAAATTCAAACTCTGTATTCGCGGTATTTCCACCGCAGACAGATACGTTTAACATTCCCGTAACCGTATTTTTCTCCCCCTGCTCTAAGCTGTGGATAAACGGCATGTAATCCTCGTTGGTTTCAAAATCACCTAACACGGACAGATCCGAAAATGACTCATTCATCATTACAATGATATTCGGAAGATCTTCCTCCTTTTGTGTATCGTCTTCTTCTGCCTTAGAGCCTGATTCCTCCGACATTGCACCGCCCTCCCCGTAGGAATCAAGCACCGCCTGTGCCTCAGCGGCGCTGTAATGCTCCGGTTTGTCGATCGACATATAGGCAAGATTCATGACAAATGTGACTGCCATACCATCCACATCCGTCATGTAGACCGGCGTGAACAGTTTATTGTAAAGTCTGTGGCTGTTCTGAAAGTTCTCCTGCTGCAGTGTTCCCGCAAACAATGAAAGAACCACAGCCACCAGCGCTGCCGGAATCAGCCGTTTCCAGAATACCAAACGTGTCACTTTTACTTTTATAAAACGAAATAATACGATTGCTGCAAAAAATACCAGTGTCACAACGACCATGCGCGTATCCGGCATAAAATCATAATTATCTGCAACGCTCGCAGCCGTTTTCCAGGAAAAAATATCCCACGGCACAATCGGATTCGTCCGGAAACGCACCACATAACTGTTCGCAATTCCATAAATCATTGCTGCAATGTATACGATCCGGTGCGCAGCCTTTAATTTTCCCGTCAGCACAAACAGGAAAACTGTTACCAGTTCAAACAGCACGATATTAAAAAACTGTGCCCACGGACGTACCACTGCAAATGGATTGTGCGAATAACACTCCATCAGATAAAAACAAACTGCCGGCGGTAAAATGACAAGCAGTAATGTAACAATCCCACTCCCTGTCTTTTTTAAGATATCTGTTTTCCTGTCCGTCTGTTTTGCCCTGTCCGCCTTTCTCTGATTTCTCTGCTCCTTTAATTTTTCAAAAAAACCTTTCGGTTTTGTATTTTTTCTTTTTCTGCTCGCATTCATATCAAACCTCACTTCAAATGGAGAATCTACTTTCCCCGGATCTTTAGCCTAATGATATTTTAGCACATTCCTCATACAAATAACATCCGTTCGTAAAAAATTCATAAATTCCTAAATATTACTGCGTATTTTCCCTTAATCTAAATTTGTATGTCTGGATTTTTGCATGTTATGTCGAATCCGGCAGTTATTTTGACGCTTTATGTTAATAAAGTAACAATGTTTCTCCACAGACGTCTTTATTGTCTTGACATTTCAGGTAATATTTTTTAACATAAAACATATATGATGTATCGATTTGAATGGTGTAAAAAGGAAGATGAATATGAATAGCGAAGCTGAAATCACCCGTCTGGCAAAAGAAAATGAAACATTCCAAAAAATCATTGAGACACAGCAACATACGATCAATCTTCTCATTGATCATTTTATTTCCGGTCAGAAAGAAAAAGAGCCAGAAAAGAATTAAGTTATCACTTAAACTTTTCTGGCATAAAAAAGAGCTGCTGACGGGAATCGGACCCGTGACCTCCGCACTACCAATGCGACGCTCTACCGACTGAGCCACAGCAGCATCATGTTTTCTCAACACCTGTATTACTATACAATAGGATCGTCCGATTGTCAAGCATAAAATCCAAGAAATTTTTGTAATTTTTCAAAATATTTATACTTATTCAACATTTCCGGCGGTTCAAAATAACTTTAACCACCTGACAACACCCCCGGATGCGTACAAAATACGCATCCAGGGGTGCTGTTCTTCGGGTCTTCTGGCTACCTGGTGTTCCGCCACCACATCCGTTATGTTCTTCCCGTTTTCGCTTCAACCAGCCTCTCCTTCTTTACATCCGATTCATAATCTTGATGTGTGACTTAAAAAGAGAATAATATTTCATTCCCTTGTCCTTGCCATAATGTCCCTGCAATGCTGCTCTTAATGAATTAAGGTTCTTTCTCTTTGTATTTGCTTTATACAAAAACGAAGAAAAATCTTCCGGACAGTCCATTTTCGGATCACTGTAAGCAAATACCGTCTGACAGTAAACATCAAACTTCTCTTCCTCACTGATCGCAGTCTGATTTACACGACAGATTGCATACGCAGAACTGTTTTTTGCCTCCTGATAAAGTTCTTTTCCAATATCTTCACCAAAGAACAATACCAGCGCATTGTGAAAATCTGCAAGCCGATCCTTACTGATGCAGGTAAGCAGACTGCGAATGACATCGTCCTGTTCCTGTGAGATCTCTGTCTTTTCAACTGCTTCCTTACGCGGATCTGTAAATGGCAGTTTCTGATCCGCATTTACAGTTTCATCCGGCCTCATGATTTCATCCGGTATCTCCATCTGGATTTCTCCCGGTTCTGACTGTTCATCTGTTCCTGCAGTTTTTTCCGTCTGTGCCGTTTCTTTTATTTTTGCTGTTTCCATCTGCTCTAGAGTTTCCTCCGGTTCTGCCATTTTATCCGGTTTTCCGGCTTCACCCGGTTCTGCTGTCTCATCCGTTTTTCCGGCTTTTCCCTGCTCCAACACTCCGGTCAGTTCTGCAGTCTCCATCATTTCTGAGGCTTCATTCAGTTTTGAGACTTCATTTAACTCTGAAACTCCATTCAGCTTTTCGGCCTCACCCGGCTCTTCGCTTTTATCCGTTTCTGTCATCTCATTCATCTTTGCTGTCACAATCTCAGCTTCATCTGCCAGACTTCCAGCCACGTCCCCGGCGTTCTTCTCCTCCGCTTCAAAGAAAATTTCTCTTTCTCCATTCGTCTTTGCTTTTTGCTGCAGTCTGCGGTTTAATTCCTTTCCGCTCAAACGCTGCACCGGCATGTTACGCTGTTTCCAGTAGCGTACGGCTGCATCAAATCCGGTATCATTTGAAACGATCACATAGCTGTTTTCCTGATTCTCACACAACAAGTATCCAAGCTGTGTAACAAGCTGGAAATCCAGTGCATTGCTTCCCTCAAAACATTTTATAAACTCTGCTTCTTTCTCCGTCTCCTTCAGTAACCTCACATTTTCGTAATTCATATGCGGACTTTTCTGCGTATAAAATACGATCACTTCCTCATCGGGCTGTGATGCTACCAGTAACGGCACCCATATATCTCCTACATTCTCACTGTCAACCAAATATATTCTTTTCATCTGATCACCGGCTGATTGAAACAGTTTTATTATAACATAAGACGGAATGAAGCCTCCACTCTTTTTTACAAAATATCAATATATTCTCCTGCAAGCGCTTTGTTCATACTGCGCACTGCACAGAATTTTCCACACATGGAACAGGTGTCCTCATGCTCCGGTTTTCTACTGTTCCAGATTGCTTTTGCGGTTTCCGGATCAATCGCACATTCCCACTGCGCATCCCAGTCTAAGACGCGTCTTGCGTCTGCCATCTTATCATCGATCTCTCTCGCACCACGGACGCCTTTTGCGATGTCTGCAGCGTGTGCCGCGATCTTTGATGCAATGATTCCCTGTTTTACATCCTCCACATTTGGAAGTGCCAAGTGTTCTGCCGGTGTGACATAGCATAAAAATGCTGCTCCGTTTTGTGCTGCAATCGCCCCGCCGATTGCGGATGTGATATGGTCATATCCCGGTGCGATATCAGTGACAAGTGGTCCTAACACATAAAATGGTGCTCCCATGCAGATGCTTTGCTGGATCTTCATATTTGCTGCGATCTGATCCATCGGCATATGTCCCGGTCCTTCTACCATGACCTGTACATCTTTCTCCCATGCGCGTTTTGTCAGCTCTCCAAGTCTTACTAACTCTTCGATCTGACAGACATCGGATGCATCTGCGAGACACCCCGGACGGCAGGCATCTCCAAGTGAAATGGTAACATCATGCTCACGGCAGATTTCAAGGATCTCATCATAATATTCATAAAACGGATTTTCCTCCCCCGTCATGCACATCCATGCAAATACAAGGGAACCGCCGCGGGAAACGATGTTCATTTTACGTTTATGTTTCCGGATCTGCTCGATTGTCTTTCTTGTAATTCCGCAGTGCAGTGTCACAAAATCCACACCATCTTCCGCATGCAGACGCACCACATCAATAAAATCTTTTGCGGTCAGTGTCGCAAGATCTCTCTGGTAATGGATCACAGAATCATAGATCGGCACGGTACCGATCATTGCCGGACATTCTGCAGTCAGTTTTCTGCGGAACGGAATCGTATTGCCGTGGGAAGATAAATCCATGATGGCATGTGCACCCATGTTGACAGCCGCCATCACTTTCTCCATCTCCACATCATAATCCTTGCAGTCTCTCGACACACCGAGATTGACATTGATCTTCGTGCGTAACATTGATCCTACACCTTCCGGATCAATGCAGGTGTGATGCTTGTTGGCGCAGATTGCTACTTTTCCCTCTGCTACAAGCGGCATCAGTTCTTCTACGGTCATGCGCTCTTTTTTCGCTACAATTTCTAATTCTTTGGTCACGATGCCTCTGCGTGCGGCATCCATCTGTGTGGTATACTGTTCCATACGTTTTTCTCCTTTTTCGCATGGGGGACTGCTTGAACCACTGTCTGGCAAACGAATTCTCCACGTCAAAAAATCTCCTGCCGCAAGCGCGACAGGAGATAGCATCTTCCCAATACGCTCCCTACGACAGTATTAACTGACAGGTTCAAAGAGTCAGGTTTTAACCTTCTCAACCGCAATCCCTCCGGGCATTCTCCCGGACATGCAGTCCCTCTGCGTTGTTTTCTATTAAGTTTTATCGACTTGTTCAGTCTAGCCTAATCTGTGACGGTTGTCAATATTTGTACAACAAAAAAGACAGCCACTGCTGTCTTTTTTAGGAGAAGGTATTTTTACTATGGGGTATAGCAAAAACTATATATAATGTA
>ENA-USUM01000630-USUM01000630.1-human-gut-metagenome-genome-assembly--contig:-NODE-630-length-21093-cov-67.489722_pt1 | contig 21093 bp, 20 predicted proteins | sample MGYA00250063_ERZ773402 | MGnify/ENA primary metagenome ERZ773402 (study PRJEB29103, sample SAMN06112030) | human gut metagenome | biome: human gut; feature: ankylosing spondylitis patient; material...
TTTGTGTCGCAGGGCAACGTAAACACCATCTATGGCGAAGGCTTCGACAAGAGCAAGGTGAAGGCAAAAATCCGCGACCTCAATGACGGCGGCACCGGACAGCCGCACCAGCCATAGCCGGACTGCCACGAAAACGAATTTACAAAACCAACAAACCGAAATGAATTACGAAAATCCTATCCGAAGGGGTAAGCTATACTTCCGTTACGGAACCATGGGTTCCGCCAAGACCGCCATGCTGCTCACCACAGCCTACAACTTTGAAGAGCGAGGCATGGACTATATCTGCATGAAGCCGATTGTCGACAACCGCGAGAAAGACTCAGTGATACGCTCGCGCATAGGCATCGAGCGCCGTTGCAGCTGGATTTATCCGGAAAGCGACATGTATAAGATGCTCACCGAGGTGTTTGACACCGAAGGCTTGAAAGAATGGATACTTATCGACGAGGCGCAGTTTCTTAGCCCCGAGCAGGTGGACCAGCTTGCCCGCATCGTCGACAATTTCGGTGTCAACGTGCTGTGCTACGGTCTGCGCACCGACTTCCAGAGCCATCTGTTTGATGGCTCGCGGCGGTTGTTTGAAATCGCCGACACCATCGACGAGGTGAAATCAACATGCACCTGCGGTCGCAAAACCATCATCAACGCGCGTATCGACCGTGCCGGAAATGTGGTTATGGACGGCGAACAGGTGGAGATTGGCGGCAACGACAAGTATATGGCGATGTGCCGTCGCTGCTGGGCGAAACGCCGCTGTGAGCGCGACCGCATCGAGTCGCTCGACTTCGGCGACACCGAGAAAGGGTAGCGACTGCCGACAAAGAACAGCAAACCTGCCGGAGACTCCGTTGAAACGACGGAACTCCGGCAGGTTTGTCTATAGGAGGCTATGGGTTAGAACTGGAATTTTTCCAATTTCAGTTTGCCGAGTTTTTCCATGTTTCCTACATGGAGCGCGAAGTGAGGGGCGGCAGAGTGTGCGGCAAGAGCCTGCTCGTCACGCCAAGTCTCGCAAATCATCATCACATCCTGGCGTGTGGCACTCTCAAACACGTCGTATGCCACACATCCCTCGTCGTTCAGAGATTTTTCCACCAAGGCTTTCGCCTCAGCCAACAGGGCTGCGCGGTTGGCGGCCTCCACTTGGATAAACACATTTAGTCGTATCATATATTTGTTGTTAAAGATTAGGGTATCGGTTTAAAACGCTTTTTTGCCTCCTTGCGGCTGCAGTAGTTGAAGTGCCACCATTCCGACGGCAACGGGCGGAATCCCGCCTCCGTCATCACGCTGCGCAGCAGCTGCCTGTTGGCGCGCTCCTGTGCTGTGATTTTTCCTTGCTCCACGAGAGCTGCCTCGTGGGTGATGCCTGCCTCGCTGCCGAGATGGTCGACCGCCGTGCCCATCGGCAACGGCCGTCCGAGCGAGTCGGCGATGCTGATGTCGACGGCAAGCCCATAGTTGTGCAAACCTCCTCCATGTGCGGGATTCGACACATAGCGGCTCTTCGACGAGCCTTTGACCACGTCCCACATCTGTTGCTGCACCGACATCGGCCGTGCAGCGTCGTAGACAATCAGACGGTATTCCGGATGCTTCTCCCGCAGCAGCCTCTGTGCTTTCAGCAAGCACTCCATTGCCACAGGATGCAGATACGCCTCGCGCAGGTCGGCATAAAGCACGCGTCCCACAAAATTGTCGGCACGGGCATACATCAAATCGATTGCAATCGACGTGTCGCGCTCGGCGATGTTCTCATATCCCAGCGAGTCGAGACGCTGCGCCGTGCGGCTTTTTGCCGGTTTCTCAGCCACGGCAGAGTGCGGTTTTGTCGTCGTGGTTCTGACAGACCTTGCCGGTGCCCGGCGCGCGTCGCCACAAGCCACCGCCGCAGCGGCAAGAAAAACAAGCAACAGCCACCTCATCGCGTTGTTTTCACTTTGCGGGTGATGCGGATTGTGTAAGAAGAATAGTCAATCTCCACTTTTCCCAACCTGCTCAGCACCGACTGTCCGAGCAATATCGGAGCATTCTGAGTCTTCACTACAGTTGCCTTTACATTGTTCATGTCGAGGCCTCCGAAATTGACATTGCGGAGATTGACCACCGACCCCTCTATAATGTCGCCGCTTGCGGTCAGAAAACTTGACGAACCCATAAAGTCCTTGTCGCTTAGATAGTTGTTCTTATACATAAACGCCGCTTCCACCGCCGATATCGTGACGTTGGCAGCGCCTGTGTCAAACACAAAATGCAACGGCAACCCGTTGATGCTGCATTTCACCTTGAACACACCGCTTTCCTTCGTCATCGGCACTTCCACGGTCTGATCCGTGTATTCGGCATTTTCCTCCTCCATTTTCAGTTGTTTTGACTTCAGCCGTTCCACGACCTTTTTGTAGCCGTCCATACTGCGTATCGAGTCCATGTCAGAATCGTTTTCAAGCAGAGTCAAGCGGAGAAAACCTTTGTCGACCGATTGGTTCAGGAAGTCGACCGCTTTCTGCTTGTCGCCAAACATGGCATAGTAGCAGGCAGCGTTGTATAAAACCATAGATTCCGCATCCTTTCCGATTTCAGCAATCAGCGCCTCCGCCTCGTCGGTCCTGCCAAGATAGCCAAGAAGCATAATGCTCGGTGATGCAGAATCGGGGACGGTGTCCATTTCAACAGCCTGCTTGAAATCGGCTATGGCTTTGTCCTTGTCGCCCAGATTCCAATAATGGCGTCCACGGAAGTAATAAGAAATCACCATCGGTTGCAAGGTTATAGCCGTGTCATAATCGTCGGCAGCCTCGTTGGTTTTTCCCAAGTGGTCGCGCGTAAAACCCCGATAGCAGTATGCGTCGGCTCTTTCCGGTTCAGCATCGAGATAGATTGACAATGCGCGGTCGGCGTCTTCCCATCGTCGTGCCTTAAAATAAGCCATTGCTTTGCTGTACAAGCCGTCGGTGTCGGTAGAGTCCATCTGTATTGCCCGGTCGGCGAAATCGAGCGCCATCTTCAAGTTGTCGGCATCAGAATATGCAGCCGACAGCCTCTGTGCCGCCCCTGCCGACGGTTCTATGTCAAACGACTTGTTGAAAAACTCCAAAGCCTCCGTCATATTGCCGCGTTTCTCATAGGTTGCGCCGATAATGAACGGCCACAACGAATTGTTGGGGTCTTTCTTCGTCTGTATTTTCATTTTCGAACAAAGCACCACCGATGCCGAATCGGCAAGAGTGTTGACACAATCAAGCGCGCCCCCGTCGGTAATGTCGATAGAAAAGGCAGAGACCACGTCGTCGGTCGCCTCGCTCCAACGTTTTTGGCTGATATAGGTATATGCACGCAGCGAGTAGCTCTGCGCGTTGCTATTGTCAAGTTTCACGGCATAATTATAATGCTCTATAGCCTTGTCGTAGTCTTTGCGGGCATCGGCATTGCGTCCAAGACACAGCCAGCCGAGAGGGTTGCCAGGCTCAAGCTCCGTTATCTTTTTTGCGTCAGCGTCAGCGAGGTCGTATTGAAATTGTTCAAAATAGATTTGCGCACGCGAGTTCAGATAGTCCACGTCCTTAGGGTCGAGATTTATGGCTTCGGAGATGTCGGCGAGAGCCAAGTCCTGCTGCCCAAGACCTGAATATGCGCTTGACCGTAAGTTGAAAGCCACTCCTCTGCTCTCCTTGTCCTTTTTTGGCAAATATTGGATTGCCTTGTCGCTGTTTGTCAGCATCGAGCCATAATCATCGACTGTTGTGTAGGCAATAGCCATCCACAAATAGGCATAGCCGTTTTTGGCATCGTCAGCCAACTCCTTGTTCAAGCAGTCGACGGCAGTCTGATAGTCTTGATTCTGAAACGCCTCGTATGCCTTCTGCATGTTGAACGTCTCCGCCTGCTTGTTTGCTGCCAAAAGTGTTTGCACTGCGCACAGCAGCGCAAACACCAATACACTGAATCTTCTCATTTCTATTTCTTTTTAAAAATTGCACCTATTATTGCATTTCCTATCTTGCGCTCCAATCCCTGACGGGTTGTTGGAATGCCTGTCTTGCGGGCAATCGAGCGTTTGACATTCGTCACGCCCAGAGCCCGTTTCCAAGAGAACGTGACATTGAGTCCTGGTAATATTTTCATAGCATTAAAAACTGAAATTAATTATTCCTCGTATTCCGTAGGGTCTTCAATCCCGGCGTCGTGGAGCGCCTCGATGCGCTCACGGCACGTGCCGCATTTGCCGCAATGCTTCTCTCCGCCCTTGTAGCACGAATAGGTCTCGGCATAGTTCAGACCGAGCCGCGCGCCGTGGCGGGCAATCTCAGTCTTCGACACGTTGGTGTAGGGGGCCATGACCGTGATGCCGTCGTAGGTTCCGGCACTCATTGCCGACGACATGGCGCGCACAAACGCCGGGCGGCAGTCGGGATATATGGCATGGTCGCCCGCATGGTTTGCAATCATCACGTGGCTCAGCCCGCGGCTCTCTGCCAGTCCGCACGCCACGGCGAGCATTATGCCGTTGCGGAACGGCACCACCGTGGATTTCATATTCTCGTCGTCGTAGTTTCCTTCGGGTATCGCTTCCGCGCCCTCGAGCAGCGAACTTTTGAAATACTTAGCCATAAAATCCAAAGGAATCACGATATGCTCTATGCCCAGACGCTCGCAGTGCATCCGCGCGAACTCGATTTCGCGACGGTTGTGGTTTGAGCCGTAATCGAAGGTCACGGCAAGGGCAATGTTGGCACGGAATTCGTAGAGCAGTGTCACGGAGTCCATTCCTCCCGACAGCACAATGATTGAATCTTTCTCGTCCATCGTTTAAAAATTTTCTGTGAAATTAGCCAGCAGCCTTGCCTTGCGCATCTCCTCATGCTCCTCGTCGGCATAGTTGGCAAAAGGGAGGATTGAGATTCCGCCACGTGGCATGAAGATTCCCTTCACCTCAAGGTAGCGTGGATTCATCAGTTTCACCAAATCCTTCATTATTATGTTTACGCAGTCCTCGTGGAAATCGCCGTGGTTGCGGAAACTGAAAAGATACAGCTTCAGACTCTTGCTCTCGACCATGTCCTCACGCGGAATGTAGTTGATGATGATTTTTCCGAAATCCGGCTGTCCGGTCTTTGGACACAGGCTCGTGAATTCCGGGCATGTGAACGTGACCAGATATTCATTCTCGGGATGCTTGTTCTTGAACGATTCAAGCACCGCGGGGTTGTACTGGTCGGAATATTTTGTGCCTTGGCATCCTAATAAAGTAACGCCTTGCAGCTCAGTTTCTGTTCTTGACATATTGATTATATGGTTTACAATTTGTGATATGTTCAATCGAAAGGCCGGCATCAGCCGGCGCCGACTTCCTTTGCAAAACTACCAATAAATTACGAATATAGCAACTGTTGCCAAGCCTATGTCTTGAGAAATGTGTACTTTTGCAGAATAATCGCCGTGCGGCGACAACAATCAAAAAGATAGACTATATGAAAAAAGCGAATGTCGGACACCCGAAAGGGCTTTATGTGCTGTTTCTGACGGAAATGTGGGAACGGTTCAGTTACTATGGAATGAGGGCAATGTTTGTGCTCTATATGGTTAAGTGCCTGTCGCTTGCCAAGGAAGACGCCTCCCAGATTTATGGCAACTACACAGGATTGGTGTATCTGACGCCTCTGCTCGGCGGCTATCTTGCCGACCGCTTCTGGGGCAACCGCCGGTCGATTCTTCTCGGCTCGGCAGTGATGGCTCTCGGACAGTTTCTTATGTTTGTCAGCGCGTGCATCTATACCTCGCCGACGGCTTATTGGCTTATGTTTGCCGGACTCGGGCTGCTGATTCTCGGAAATGGTTTCTTCAAGCCCAACATCTCGACAATGGTCGGCGACCTCTATGCGAAAAACGATTCGCGCCGCGACTCAGCATACACAATCTTCTATATGGGCGTCAATGTTGGTGCGATGATCGCTCCGCTTTGGTGCGGATTCGTGAGCAATGGCGAGAGTCCCGAGGGATTCAAGTGGAGCTTCCTGTCGGCAGCGGTGGGAATGCTTATCGGAGGCTTGGTGTTCTACTTCTTCAAAGACCGCTATCTGCATTCGCCCGAAGGCAAGCCGTTGGGAGTGAAACCGGCTAAGAAACCGGAGAAAAAACAGGGAGAGACAAATAAGCGTCCGGCATGGTTTTCGGTGGCGATGGCAGTGCTGTGTGTGGCTTTGTTCGCGGCGTTCTATGTTGGCGGAAGCGACATTATCGGCGCGGCGATATATTCAGTGTCGATTACCATTCCGGTGATGATAATCACCGACGGCTCGCTCACGACAATCGAGCGCAAGCGCATCGGCGTGATTTATGCCATCACCTTCTTCGTGATATTCTTCTGGGCGGCATACGAGCAGTCGGGCGCGTCGCTCACGTTCTTTGCCGACGAGCAGACCGACCGCAACATTCTCGGATGGGAGATGCCAGCATCCTACTTCCAGTCGTTCAACCCGATTTTCATCGTGTTGCTCGTGCCGGTGTTCAACATTCTTTGGGATTTCCTCCGCCGCCACGGCAAGGAGCCTGCCGCCACAATGAAGCAAGCCATCGGATTGGCGTTGCTCGGTGTGGGCTATCTTGTGATTGCCTTCGGTGTCGACAATCTGGATCCGGCGGTGAAAGTAAGCATTATGTGGCTCACGACGCTGTATTTCATGCAGACTCTCGGCGAGCTTTGCCTGGAGCCTATCGGACTCTCAATCGTAAACCGTCTGTCGCCTGCGCGGTTCTCATCGTTGCTGATGGGCGTGTGGTGCCTGAGCTCCGCCGCAGCCAACAAGCTTGCCGGCGTGCTTAGCGGACTGTATCCTGCCGACGGAAAGATAACGTCGTTTTTAGGCTATCAGATTGCCGATTTGAGCGACTTCTTCATGATATTCGTATGGATGAGTTTCGCTGCGGCGATAGTTCTCGCGTTGCTGTCAAAACGCTTGGAGAAATTGATGTGATGAGACAGAATTCAGTCACGTTTCTTTACTTGCTTCTCGGCTCGCTCACGGCGTTCGGTCCGTTGGTGACCGACATGTATCTGCCGGCGTTGCCGGCAATGACCGAATGTTTCCACACCTCGATGCCGATGGTGCAGCTGGGTTTGACATTCAGTATGATAGGTCTCGCCGCCGGACAGCTTCTGTTCGGGCCATTGAGCGACAAGTACGGCCGCCGTCCGCTGCTGCTCGTCTCGATGGTGGTGTTTATCTTTTCAACCATAGGCTGTATATTCTCGCCCACAATACATTGGTTCGTGGCATTGCGGCTTCTGCAGGGTATCGGTGCGTCGGGAGGCATCGTGATTTCGCGGTCTGTCGCCGCCGACAAGTTCTCGGGGCGCGAGCTTGCAAAGGCAATGGCGATTATCGGAGCCATCAATGGAATAGCACCTGTTGCTGCGCCTGTCGCCGGCGGATTCTTCACCGACATCATCGGTTGGCATGGCATATTCATCATCCTGCTGTGCATTGGCTTCATCCTGCTTGCCGCTGAGGTGGCATATCGCGAGACGCTGCCTGCCGCACGGCGTTCCGACGAGGGGCTGAAGCGGTTGGCGCTCAATTTCGGCAAGGTGCTTGGAAACAAGAAGTTTCTGTTTTATGTGTTGCAGTTTGGATGCGCCAGCGGAGTGCTTTTCGGCAACATCGCCTCCTCGCCGTTTATCATGCAGCAGCACTATGGCTTCTCTCCGCTTATCTTCAGCGCGTTTTTTGCCGTCAATTCGGTCGCTATAGGCATTGCCGCGGCGTTGTCGGTCAAGTTCCGTCGCACGGAGAGCGCCACGTTTTATGGGAGTCTGCTGATGGTGGCGTTCTCTGCCGCTGAATTTGCGGCACTCGCACTGTCGGCGCCGTTCTGGGTATACGAGACGCTGCTGTTTGCCATACTCTTCTCGCTTGGGCTGACATTTACGTCGACCACCACGCTTGCCATGAATCTTGCGCGCGACAATGCAGGCACGGCTTCAGCCGTGTTCGGAGCCGCGGGATTTGCTTTTGGCGGACTTGTGTCGCCGTTGGTAGGGCTTGGCGATATGCTGACAACCACCGGAATAGTGTTTCTCGCCGGAAGCCTGCTCTCGTTCTTCTTCGCCGCATTTGCCACAAAAAAGTGAGTCGGCTCGCTTCGGTGGAGTGTGCGGCTTGAGGAAGGTGAAAGTTTCGAGATATTGCGCAGGGTGCGGGTGGGTGCGCCTGATAGGTGGCATTATGGCTTAAGGCATCCTATCGGTATGACAAAGACCCCGTCCTTGCGTTGATATGCATATTTCCCCACACCGATGATTACAGCCATGAATGAAGGCTTTGGCATTTTGTTTGTATCGATGTCGTTTGCAAACGTCAGCAAATTGTTGGCGCCTTCCTCAATGTTTTTCTCGCCGCCAAGTTTTATTTCCATAAGAGCGTAACTCCCGTTGCGTCGGTGCAATACGGAGTCGCATTCCAGACCTCTGCTGTCGCGGTAATGGAAAAGTTCTCCATCTAGAGCGTCTGCATATACTCGCAAGTCACGTGTCGCTAAATTTTCAAAGAATAGACCGAAAGATTGCAGGTCGTTGACCAAGTCGGTTGGACCGAGACCCAAAGCCGCAGTTCCAATGCTTGGGTCAACAAAATAGCGAGTGTCGCTTGACCTGATAGCCGCTTTGCTTCGGATATTGGGATTCCATGCCGGCAAATCCTCTATTACAAATAATTTCTTCAACGCATTGACATAATCGGCAACCGTATCTTCATCGAGGGTTTGAGAATCGTTTGACAGCATGTCTTTTCTGATGGTTGTAAACGGCACTTGTTGGGAAATGTTGCGAGCATACGACCGCATCAATAGTTTGGTGCGTTCTTGACTGCGTTTTGTGTTGTCTACACGTTGAATGTCGGAACTCGTTACAGAATCGAAATAGTCTAAAGCCTGGTCGAGGGCAATTTCTTTTTGCAACAGTGTAGCCCAAGGCCATCCTCCGCGGCATGTGAGAAACGCTAAATCGTCGATGTCAAGGCTGTTTTCTTGGAAGGAGAGTGTTTTGCCATTGAACAAATCTCCAATGCTGACCGTTCCGTTTGACTCTCCTGATTCAAATAAACTCATAGGACGCATTTTGATGCGTGAGAACCTGCCAGTGCCGCTATGCACAGTGCTGTTGGCAAGAGGCAGTACAGAAGATCCGGTTAGGATGAATTGAGATGGCATCCCACGGTTATCTACTTCGTTGCGTATGGCGTCCCAGATGGGAGGCAGGGTTTGCCATTCATCAATTAGGCGGGGTGTGTCGCCTTCAAGCAGCGCGCTTGGTTTCAAATCGATTATTTGGGCGCTTTGTTTCAGCACGGCTGGATTCCCAAGGTCAAGAAAACTTTTGGACAATTGTTTGGCGGTAGTGGTTTTGCCACACCACTTGGGGCCTTCTATCAGAACAGCCCCTTTGCCGAGTAGTTTTCGGCTTAGTAAATTGTCTGCGATTCTGTGTTTGTAATTTTTCATATCGTAAAAATTGGGGATGTAAAGATAATACCTTATTTTCAGTAAAACAATAGTTTAGCCAAATTTTCGGTGAATTGTGACGATTTTGTTCGGTGAATTGTTAGAGTTTTATTCGGTGAATTGTGGCGATTTTGTTCGGTGAATTGTTGAAAAAATCACCGGTCTTTGGGCATTGCGCCATGTTTGGTGCATACGAAAGCCGCCACATCGACAGCCTTTTTATGGGCTTCGGCTATGGTTTCGCCTTTTACGAGCGAGGCGACAAAAGTGGCTGTAAACGAGTCGCCGGCGCCAACGGTGTCGACCACTTTGACTTTCGGTGTAGGCAAAAACGATGACTCACCGTCGGCAGCGAACACGTAACTGCCGTTGGCTCCGCACGTCAGCACCACAAGTTCCAGGTTGTAGCTGTCGATAATCTGCCGGCATCGGGCCTCGTAGCCATCGTCGCCGAGATTCAGCATCGGTGTCAGCGTCTCGATTTCCTCATCGTTTAGTTTCAGTACGTTGGCTATGCGTAACGATTCTTCGATTATGTCTTTGCTATAGTAGTTTTGACGCAGGTTGATGTCAAACACCTTCAGACTGCCGTCGGGCATGGCGCGCAGAAAGGCATGGATGGCATCGTGCGACATCTTTGAGCGTTGAGCCAGCGTGCCGAAGCATGCGGCACTCGCTTCCTCGGCTATCTCCTTGAACGACCGGACAAAAGCAAGTTCGTCCCATGCCACATTTTCTGTTATCTCGTAATGCGGAATGCCGTTGGCGTCGATAGCGACGTTTACGGTCGACGTTGGCAAGTCGGAGTCAATCAGGATGTTGTCAAGGTCGAGTTTGACAAGCATATCATAAGTTTCAGCCCCGAGGCTGTCAAATCCGATTGCGCTTAATACGATGCCGTGCATACCGGCCTGCGATGCGTGGAATGCGAAATTTGCGGGAGCGCCCCCGAGTTGTTTTCCCTCGGGAAGCATATCCCACAATATCTCACCGATGCCTACGATGTAGTTCATCATTGGTTTTTAAGTTTTTTGATTAGTTCTCTGACGCCGACAGTCGCCGGTTCGGCTATCACCGTGACGTTGCCCACGCCCTCTGGAATTGCTGCCGGACGAGGGTCGATATAGTAGATTGGCGCGTTCTTTGGCGCGTAGAAGAGCAGTCCGGCGGCAGGATAGACGTTGAGCGATGTGCCGATAACCACAAAGATGTCGGCCTCCTGGGCAATTTTCACAGCCGGGTCGAAGTTGGGCACAGCCTCCTGGAAGAACACGATGTGCGGCCGCACAGGGTCGCCATACTCGTCGCGCGTGTCGACCGATGTCTCAATGTTGTCGGGCGAGAGGGTGTATACGCGCTCCTCGTGGGTCATCGACCGCACTTTCATAAGTTCGCCGTGCAGGTGCAGCACGTGGCTGCTTCCAGCGCGTTCGTGCAGGTCGTCGACGTTTTGCGTGATGATTCTCACGTCGAAGTCCTTTTCAAGTTCTTTCAGGCCGAGGTGGGCGGCATTCGGCTTCTTGTCGAGCAGTTGGCGGCGCAGGCCGTTGTAGAACGAGTGGATAAGCGCCGGATTGCGCACGAAACCGTCGTGGCTCGCCACGTCCATCACAGGGTAGTTGTTCCACAAGCCATCGGCGTCGCGGAATGTCGACAGTCCGCTCTCGGCGCTGATTCCAGCGCCGGTGAGAACGACTAACTTTTTCATTATTTTTCCTCCAGATTAAGAAGTTTGCGGAATCTCCGCGGAATTTCGATATTGTTGTTGATTTCCGAGAACAGCTCGCATCCTTTTCCCACAGCAAACACCGGCACAGGGTTTCCCGTGTGGCTGTAGGTGGTGAATCCGATTCCATTTTTGCGGTTCACGAGGCTGAACACGTCGGAGGAGAAACGGCTGAAGTCTTTATACAGCGTCTTGTCGGTTGCTGCGGCGTTGTTCTTGAACTCGTTGAACGAAGCCTTCAGCGCCGCTTCCTCGCTCTCCGACACCGGGATGTGGCTCCACAGGCCGAGGTTTTCAGCCATCACTTCCTTCACGGCGTCCCACGTAAGATCTGTGTGCTGTGTGCAGTAGTCCTGGAAACGTCCTTTCGACATGCGCCGCCAGTCGATGTCGGCAAATGTAGGGTTGTTGTTGCCCTTGTCCACACCGATTGTCATGCCGCCGGTGTCGTGGTCGGCAGTGATGACAATAAGCGTCTCGTCGGGATGCTGGACATAGAAATCGTATGCCACGCGGATTGACTCCTGGAAGTTGAGCACCTCCTTAACCACTGTCGCTCCGTCGTTTGCATGCGCGGCATGGTCGATGTTGCCGCCTTCCACCATCATGAAGAAATGGTCGGGGCTGACAGCAATCATGTGCTGCAGGCATTCAGCCGTGAGCTGGCGCAGGGTGGGCGCGCCGGGGATGCTGTCGATGGTGTAAGGGAAGTCGGTGCTCTCCGACGGGCTGCCGAATGAGGCGAGAATCTTCTTGCCTCCCACTGCCTTTTTCAAGGCGTCCATTCCCGACACCACGTTGTAGCCGTTGGCGCGGTAGTCGTCAAACACCTTGTTGCAGGCGTCTTTGCCATTGCGTGCCATCAGCGTGTACATGCCGCCGATGAAGTCGAAGTTGCTGCGTGCGCCGTCGTGGTTGATTTCCTTCCACATCTTGCGGTGTGGCTGGTGAGCGAAGTGGGCAGCCGGCGTAGCGTCGTCAAACGCCACCGACGTGATTATTCCCACGCCCCATCCCTGGCGTTTCAGTTGTGTAGCCACGCTTTCCACCGCCACGGTGTCGGCGTTCATGCCAATCATCGAGTTGTTGGTCTTAATGCCTGTGGCAAGAGCCGTTCCAGCCGCCGCTGAGTCGGTTATCGAGCTGTTGGCGGAGTAGGTCAGCGCAAACGACGACACGGGAAACTGCATCATCAGGATGTTGTCAGGGCTGCCGAGCACGCGCCGGTTGTAGGTCTCTGCAGCCATCACATGGCCCATGCCCATACCGTCGCCGATAAACAGAAATACGTATTTGAGATCTGCCGAGGCTGTGAGCGAGAGCAGGATCAAAGCGAATGTCAGAAGAAATTTTTTCATATAAGTTTATTTTTTGTTGTTTATTTCAAGCATACTGTCGATGATGTCGCGCGAGTTGTAGAGGCGTGGTATCTTGCGCTGTCCACCGAGCTTTCCGCTGCGTTGCAGCAGCCAGTCGTCGAAGAGACCACGGCGAGCCTCCACGATTGACAGGCGGTCGATGAAAATGCCCTGGAATCGCTTTGCCTCATAGTCGGAGTTCTCTTGTTGCAGACATCGGTCGAGAATGTCGGCAAACGCCTCCATGTCGGCAGGACGGCGGTCAAACTCGATGAGCCATTCGTGACGGCCTTTTGTTGTTGCGGTGGCATAGACCGGCGCCACGGTGTAGTTTGCCACCGCCGCACCCGTTTGCCGGCACGCCCGCTCAATCGCCGCGTCGGCGTTGTGCACCATCAGTTCCTCGCCGAAAGCATTGATGAAATGTTTGGTGCGTCCGGCGATTGTTATTTTCAGCGGCATGGTTTGCTCCACGCGCACGGTGTCGCCGATGCGGTATCGCCACAGACCGTTGCAGGCGGTGATTACGAGTTCGTAGGTGTGTCCCGGTTCCACGTCGCGCGCGGTCAGTGTCTGCGGGTTGTCGCTGTTGACGTCAGACAGCGGTATGAATTCGTAGAACACACCGAGGTCGAGCAGCAGGAGCATTGCCGGAGAGTCGGGCGACGACTGCACGGCGAAAAATCCTTCGGAGGCGTTGTAGGTCTCCACGAAGTGCATCTTTGTCTTGTCGGTGATGCTCTCATATTGACTGCGGTAGGGCTTGAAGCTGATGCCTCCGTGGAAAAACACTTCCAGATTGTGCCACACGTCGTGGATTGACTCGACACCCTCCCTGCGCATCACTTCTTTTATCACCGACAGAAACCACGACGGCACGCCGGAGATGTTGGTCACGTTCTGCCGACGGCTTGCCTCTACAAGAGCCGGCAGCTTCTTGCTCCAGTCTTCCATGAGTGCGGTCTGCTTGTCGGGGATGCGCACAAGGTTGGCAAGCGGGTTGATGTTGTTGATAAGGTTTGCCGACAGGTCGCCCACCACCACGTCTTTCCGCAGGTGCAGCTCGTTGGCGTAGCTGCCTCCGAGGATGAATGCCTTGCCGTCGAAAATGCGGCTTTGGGGATTCATTGCCAGATAGAGCGCCACGCAGTCGACACCGCCGCGGTAGTGGCATCTGGAGAACGATTCTTTTGTAATGGGCACATACTTGCTTTTGCCGTCGGACGTGCCCGACGATTGGGCGAAATTGCGGGTTACGCCGCGCCACAGCACGTCGCTCTTTCCTTCAACCATCTGCATTATGTATGGGCGCAGGTCTTCGTAGCGCACCAGCGGCACCGCCTTTTTGAAATCGTTGATGTCCTGCAGGCGTGCGAAGCCGTGCTTTCTGCCATATTCGGTGTTTTTAGCCTCGTCGAGAAGCTGCGTCAGTTGTTGCAGCTGAATTTCGTGGCATTCGTCCGAAAATCGCTCAATCTGCCGCACGCGGCGCATGAAAAATGGTCGTATGATGGAAGTTATGCTCATTGCTGTCAGTAAATCCGTTCCGCTATGTGCAAAGTTACGTCTTTTCTTGTTTATATCAAACAGGAAATAAAAAAGAATGACAACTTGCGATGGTTGCCATTCTTTTTGTTATATGCTTTTAATCAGAATGTTATCTGAGTGAGATTTCGCAATTGTCGAGGCTGTCGATGATGGCGAGGCTGTGCACGTTGTAGCCTGCTTCGCGGAGCTTGTCGCCGCCGCCTTGAAAACCTTTCTCAATGATGAATCCCATGCCCTCGATTGTGGCGCCGGCCTGTCGGGCAAGGTCAATCATACCCATTGCCGCGTTGCCGTATGCAAGGAAGTCGTCGATGAAAAGCACGTGGTCGTCGGCCGTCAGGAAACTGTTGCTGATGCAGACCGTGTACACGCGGTTTTTAGTGAACGAGCGCACTTCCGACACGAGCATGTTGTCCATTGTCTTGGGCTGCTTTTTCTTGATGAACACCACCGGCAGTTGCATTTGGTATCCGAGCATTATTGCCGGCGCGATGCCTGAAGCCTCGATGGTCACTATCTTGTTGATTTTCTTGTCGGCAAACAGTCGTGCGAACTCTTCCGCCAATTTATACATCAGGTTGGGGTCGAGTTGGTGGTTCAGAAAGCTGTCCACTTTCAGAATGCCTCCAGGCAGCGAGCGTCCGTCTTGAAGGATGCGTTGTTTCAGAAGTTCCATATTGTGGCTTAGATAATCAACATGGCGTCGCCGTAGACACCGAAACGATATTTCTCTTTTACAGCCACGTCGTAGGCGTTCATTACCTTCTCATAGTCGCCGAATGCAGCCACCATCATGAGCATTGTGGAGTAGGGCATGTGGAAGTTGCTCACCAGCGCGTTGCACACCTCGAAGTCGTAGGGCGGGAAGATGAATTTGTTTGTCCATCCGCTGTATTCCTTGATGTGTCCGTTCATGCTGATGGCGGTTTCAATGGCGCGCAGGGTCGATGTGCCGACGGCACACACTTGGCGCTCTTTGTCCTTTGTCTCGTTGACTTTCTTCACAAGGTCGGCGGTGATTTCCATTTGCTCGGAGTCCATACGGTGCTTGGTGAGGTCTTCCACGTCGATTTCGCGGAAGTTGCCCAAGCCGAAGTGCAGCGTGAGGAAGTCGTAGTCGATGCCTTTGATTTCCATGCGCTTCATCACCTCGCGGCTGAAGTGCAGACCGGCAGCGGGAGCCACTACGGCACCTTCGTTTTTGGCGTAGATGCATTGGAAGCGTTCCTCGTCTTCAGGCGTAGGCTCGCGGTTGATGTAGAGCGGCAGCGGTGTCTGTCCGAGTTTGAACAAAGCCTCTTTGAATTCGTCGTGCGACCCGTCGTAGAGGAAGCGCAGCGTGCGTCCGCGCGAAGTGGTGTTGTCAATCACCTCGGCTACCATCGAGTCGTCTTCACCGAAATACAGCTTGTTGCCGATGCGAATTTTGCGAGCAGGCTCCACAAGCACGTCCCAGAGCTTGTGCTCTTCGTTGAGCTCGCGCAGCAGAAACACCTCGATGCGCGCGTTTGTTTTTTCCTTATTTCCGTATAGACGAGCGGGAAACACTTTCGTGTCGTTGAGAAGCATCAAGTCGCCATCGTCGAAATAGTCGATGATGTCCTTGAAAACTTTGTGCTCGATTTCTCCTGTTTTTTTGTGCAGCACCATCATGCGCGCCTCGTCGCGTTCCTCTGACGGTGTCTGGGCAATCAGTTCTTCAGGAAGTTTGAATTTGAATTGTGACAACTTCATAGATCCTTCGTTTTATTCTTTCTTATTTTCTTCTTTTCTCATTTCTTCGGGGAGCTCAAACTCCTCTTCTTTCAGCCGCGCGATGAGGCTGGGCACCGATTCGCATTGCTCAACGCGGATGTCGCCGACGCGTGTGCGCCGCAGCGCTGTCAGATGCGCGCCACTGCCGAGTGCTTCACCGATGTCGCGTGCAAGGGCACGGATATAGGTGCCTTTGCTGCACACCACGCGTATGCGGATTTCCGGCAGGTCGAACGACAGCAGTTCTATCTCGTCGATTACAAGTTCTTTAGGTTTGATTTCAACCTCCTTGCCTTTGCGCGCCATCTTGTATGCGCGCTTGCCGTCGACCTTGCATGCCGAGAAGGCTGGCGGCACCTGCTGGATGCGCCCTGTGAATTTTTTCAACGCCTCTTCTACAGCCGTGCGGTCGATATGCTCCCACGGGTATTCGGTGTCGATTTCTGTCTCAAGGTCGAAGCTTGGGGTTGTGGCGCCAAGGCGTATTGTCGCCTCATATTCTTTGACGTGGGCTTGCAGCTCCTCGATGCGCTTTGTGGCGCGTCCGGTGACGATTACCATCACACCGGTTGCGAGCGGGTCGAGCGTGCCGGCGTGTCCCACTTTCAGTTTCTTTATCTTCGTGCGGCGGCTCAGTTCTCCGCGCACTCGCTTGACAACGTCGAACGACGTCCAGGTCAGCGGTTTGTCAACGTAAAAAATTTCTCCTTCTACGGGATGCAGCATCTCTTTTCGGTTAAATGAAGTTGAAAATCAATGTTGCGGCGCCTGCCAGGGCGCAGTAGATGGCGAAATATATCAGTTTGCCGCGTTTCACGATGCTGATCATCCATTTGCAAGCCACGCAGCCTGAGATGAACGCTGCGAGAAATCCGACAATGAGCGACAGCGGAGCCACGCTCTGCAGCATGCTGTCGGCGCTGCCGTGGAGCATCTTGACCACATCGAGAAGGGCTTCGCCGAGAATCGGCGGGATGACCATGATGAATGAGAACTGCGCCAGTTTTTCTTTACTGTTGCCGAGGAGCAGACCTGTGGCGATGGTGGAGCCTGAACGGGAGAGTCCGGGGAGCACCGCCACTGCTTGTGCCAGACCGATGATGAAGGCGTCGCGCATCGAGATGTTTGCTTTCTGACGAGGCTTTGCGAAATAAGAGAACGTGAGCAGCAGCGCTGTCACGAGCAGCATTGAGCCTACTATTGCAAGTCCACTGCCGAATATTTCTTCAACATAGTCTTTGAAGAACACGCCTACGATGCCCACAGGAATCATCGAGATGACGATGTTGATGAAATAGCGGGTCTCGTCGTTCATGCGGCATTGTGCCAAGCCTTTGAATATCCAGCTGATTTCTTTCCAGAGAATCACGAGTGTGCTGAACACGGTGGCAACGTGTACGATGACAGTGAAAGCGAGGTTTTCTTCTCCCTCGATGCCAAACAGGGCGCTGCCGATTGCGAGGTGTCCGCTGCTGCTGACAGGGAGGTATTCAGTGAGTCCTTGCACGAGTCCGAGCAAGAGTGCTTGTATCCAATCCATTTGATTTATTTTTTCTTTTTATATAATATTTCAAAAAACATAATTACAAAGCCGATGAACGAGATGCCCGGACCTACGGCTGTGCGCATTGTGCTGAAGATGTCGGGGTTGAACGTTTCTTCGGTAGTTGCGCCGCCGCCCATCAGCAAAAATCCGATGACAATCAATGCCACCGACACGCCCATGAGGATGAAGTTCTCTTTTCCGAGCGGACGTGTGTCGGTTTTCTTTTCTTTCTTTATTTCTTCCATATTTATTTCTGTGTTTTTTTATCGTTTGAACAAGTCGTCGTAGTTGAGGTGGATGTATTTGTTGGCGGCAAAGAACGCCGCAATGCCGCAAATCACCACTCCGGCAAGCGCCAGCCCGACAAATACGGCGGCAACTTCCAGCTCGTTGAACATCGTGCCCACAAGTCCGCCGACGATGCCTTGCGCCGCGAAGTATGAGCCGACAAACACGAGGCATGCCACTGCTGCGGCAATCAGTCCGTTAAGCATGTTCTGCACCACGAACGGACGGCGGATGAAGCCGGGTTTCGCTCCCACGAGTTTCATCGTGTGGATGAGGAATCGTCGGGAGTAGACGGTGAGGCGCACGGTGTTGTTTATCAGCGCGAAGGAGATAAACACGAGCAGAGCCGCCACGAAAAGCAGCACGATGGTGATGTTGCCGATGTTTTTGTTGGTGGTCTCGACCTCGGTTTCATAAAGGGCAATGTCCTCCACTCCGCTTTGATGCATCAGCTGTGCCTGTATGCTCTTTAGCTTGCCTATTTCCGCATAGTTGGCTTTGACGTTGACCTGAAACTCCGCGCTGAGAGGGTTGACGCCGAAAGTCTCTACAAGATTTTCTCCGGTGTCTTTCTGCCATTGTTCCAAAGCCTGGTCTTTTGAGATGAATGTGGTCTTGGCGACGTACGGGGCTTTGGCGAAGATTGCTTTCAGCCCTGCGATGTCGGCGTCGGTGGCGTCGGTTTTTAGCACAATGCTGAAGCCCATATTTTCTTTAAGTTCGCGGCTCATTGTGCGTGCCGACAGACCGAGAAACGCTGTTACGCCAATCAATATCAGCACTAACGCCACGCTGACGGTGGCTGTGATGTTTGACTGGAAATAGGATATTTTTGATTTCTGTTGTTTTGCCATAGTCAATTAATTTGTGCAAAGTTACAACCTGGAGATGCCGTTTGTCAACATTTTATGCTTTTTTCACGTTGGCAAATCTCTTTTTTTTGCGACGTCTGCAGGTGTCAGTTGAGCAGGTCTTTGTCCAAGCCGATTTGTTGGTTGCGTACCCGTTCGTTGATTATGTCGAGATATTCATCGTCCGACACGAATCCCATTTCAGAAGAATCGTAGTCGTCCCAATCATCCTTCGGAATCAGCATTGACGCTATCTCGAATTTGTGGATTGTGCGGTTGCAGTCGTTCAGGTCTTTGTATGTGAAGGAAAAATCGATTTTCGCGTTTCGCTTCTTCTTCAGCATCTTTCGGGCATACTGGGCGATAGGCTCGTTGGGATATTTGGCCAACGCCTCCTGCACCATTAGCTGTCCGTAGATGCCGCCACACATTTCGCAGAGAATTTTGCCTTCGCCATCCTCGAGATGGGCATACGGAAAATCCGAGCCCTTTAATCCCATGAGCTTTATTTCGAACGACAATTCGCCCGAGTCGTACCTCAGAGTGTCGTCTGTTGAGAAAAAGTCATTGAGTGCCGTTTTTTCGGCATCTTTGCATCCTTCCGACTGCATTACTTCCACATCGTCGTCGGGAGAGAATCTGAAGCATTCAAAACTTGGCTTGTGGAATCCTTTCACAAACTGGAAGTCAAATATTCCGCTCAAGTCGAACGCTGCCTGGATTAAGAAGTGGAAGTGGTCGAAATCGTAATGGACGGGAACAGACAAAATTCTCCAAATGCTTGGTTGGGAGTTTTTTGCTGTGATTTTGAATATATATTTGTCCATAGCTTAAGCTTCTTTTCCGATTAGCGTGGCCGACGACGCGCTCTCCACGGTCACCATGACGCGGTCGCCTATGTGGTGGTTGCCGCGCGGGAACACGATTACTTTGTTTTGCTCGTTGCGTCCGAACAATTGTTCGCGGGAGCGTTTCGATGTGCCTTCGACAAGCACTTCGAAAGTTTTTCCGATGTCGCGTCGGTAGCTTTCCGCCGACAGCTCGTTCTGCAATGCTATCATGCGGTTGAGACGGTCGATTTTAACCTCTTCAGGCACGTTGTCGGGGAGGTTTTTTGACGCGAATGTGCCGGGACGCTCGGAGTATTTGAACATGAACGCGCTGTCGAACACCACTTCGCGCGTCAGACTCAGTGTCTCCTCGAAATCCTCTTCCGTTTCGTCGTGGAAGCCTGTAAACATGTCGGTGGTGATGCCGCAGTCGGGCATGGCGCGGCGGATGGCTGCGATGCGGTCAAGATACCATTCGCGGGTGTATTTGCGGTTCATTGCTTTGAGCACTTTGTTGCTTCCCGACTGCACGGGCAGGTGGATGTGCTTGCATACGTTTGGCACGGTGGCGATTACGTCGATGATTTCATCTGTCATGTCTTTCGGGTGCGACGTGGTGAAGCGCACTCGCATCTCCGGCGCGGCTTCTGCGACGATTCTGAGCAGATCGGCGAAACCAACCACGGCTCCGTCTTCGCCAACGTAGTGGTAGGAGTTGACGTTTTGTCCGAGCAGCACTACTTCCTTGAAGCCTTTTGCCTGCATGTCGGCAAGCTCGTTGAGGATGCTGCGTGGCTCGCGGCTGCGTTCGCGGCCTCTGGTGTAGGGCACGATGCAGTAGGAGCAGAAGTTGTTGCATCCGCGCATGATGCTGATATATCCGCTTATGCGGTTGTGACCGATGCGTTGCGGGATGACGTCGCGGTATGTTTCTGTGGTCGAGAGTTGGATGTTGATGGCTTTTTCGCCAAGTTCGGCAGCCGCCACAAGGTCGGGTAGCGACAGGTAGGCATCGGGTCCGGCCACAATGTCTACACCGTGGTTGGCAATAAGCTCGTCTTTCACGCGCTCTGCCATGCATCCCAGCACGCCAAGCACCAATCTCGACTTGCGCTTCTTGCGGAGCGAGGCAAAGTAGTCCAGGCGTGAGAAGATTTTCTGCTCTGCGTTGTCGCGTATCGAGCAGGTGTTGAGAAACACGGCGTCGGCGTCCTCAATCGCGTCTGTCGGCTCGTAGCCGGCAATTTTCATCACTGATGCTATAACTTCACTGTCTGCCACGTTCATCTGGCAGCCATAGGTCTCTATGAATAGTTTCTTTTCCTTTTCTCCGCTCATCTTTATTTTTTTATTTATACAAAGATAGTAAAAATTGGCTTATTATGTGAATGAGGGCGAAACTCGTTGTGGAGAATGGTTGGGATGCAACGCGTTTTTTACAAAATATGTTTATAATTTGGTTTATTCAGAAGAAGGCTATATCTTTGTCACGTAATAAACTAACATTTTAAACCATTTATATTTTCCTTATGTCTAAATTTAGATTGGCGCTTTCGCTGTTTTTGCTCTTTGTCTCCGTGCAGACTGCTGTGGCGGTGTCGGTGCCTGAGCTCGACAGCCTCGACCGCTACATTGGCCTTAAAAAAATGTTTGAGGGCAGGAAGTATGCGCGCATCGACAAAGAAAAACGGGC
>ENA-USUM01000689-USUM01000689.1-human-gut-metagenome-genome-assembly--contig:-NODE-689-length-20558-cov-40.842683_pt1 | contig 20558 bp, 12 predicted proteins | sample MGYA00250063_ERZ773402 | MGnify/ENA primary metagenome ERZ773402 (study PRJEB29103, sample SAMN06112030) | human gut metagenome | biome: human gut; feature: ankylosing spondylitis patient; material...
ATGCTGAGCTCCTTGCTCAGCAGGCGCGCTACGACGTTGTCTTTGAACTCCTGCGAATATCGCATGTTTTGCCACTCAATGAAAGGTTGAAGGGGTGGCGAAAGTTAGTATGACATCTAATGCGAGGAAGCCAAGGCAGGCCGTCTGCGCGGAACGGAAGCCGCGCAGTTTCTCAAGCTTTCGACGGCACTGACGAACCGCATGGAGCACGCTATCGGAAAGGTGGGCGACCTCATCAAGGCAAGCCGTGCTCGGTGCAAGCTCGTTGAAGTTGCAAGGGAGCACCAATCATGAAAAGAGAAGCATTGCTTGCGCTTGCCGCCAGCTTTCGAGAATCCAATCCGAAGCTTGCTGGACATGGATTCGTGACGATCTACAAAGGGGCGGTTACCGGGTGGAAACGGACGCTGAATCGCCCCGGGACGGAGGTTCCGGGAGCCTACGCTGTAGGAGCGGACGCGAGTATTTTCCGCGCTTGTGGCGGGGATGAAGAGCACGGTGCGCGGGCGTTTCTTCCTGCTACCGACGAATGCTTGATCGAGGACGAAGCATGCGCGGAATGCTAGCAAGCATGCTGCGGATGTTCGGAGCATCAGCTGAATGATTGTGGAGCATCAAATCAAGCCAACGGCCTTGACAATGCAAGTAGTCGCTAGGCATACTCCGAGCCAAGCCCTCCGTGAAAGCGACGGAGGCCGGGCCTGAGAAACCCGAATTCAATAGGGCGCAAGCCGCCGTCTCCCGAGAGAGCGGTTTTTTTTGACTTTACGATCGGCTCAATTTTGAGCTGCTCGGAAAAGTCAGGCACTTATGTGCAGTCTCCATTTATGGGAGAGGCTTGCGGGTCTGCTTCGGCAGGGCCGTTTCCTATTGGACGGTTTTCTCACCCCGCAACGCCTCGCCCACCCGCCTGAGAAACGGACGCGAGGCTCAGAACCTCAATAGGAGACTGCCATGTCAGCTGTCTATCAAAGCGTGCACACGCCTATCGTCAACGTGATTGACGGCGTTCCGACTATCCTTTCGTCCAACATTGCAGAGTTTTTTCAGAAGGAGCATAAGAATGTCCTCCGAGACATCGAAGGCATTCTGAATTCGTTTCCGGAAAATCGCCGAAGCAACTTCATTGAAGTGCAACTCGAGCGGGTCAACAACTTCGGTGCAATCGTCCAAACAAAAGCCTACCGCCTTACCCGCGACGGCTTCACGTTCCTCGTCATGGGTTACACCGGTGAGAAAGCCGCGAAATTCAAGAGGGCCTACATCGACGAATTCAACCGGCAACAGGCCCTTCTCGAGGACAAGACCTCTCTTCAAACGCGACCTGAGCGAACGGTGTTTGCAAGCGATTCGATTGCTGAAAGCGTGTTGCGGTGGCTCTCCGGCCAAATGGATGCAGAGAACGTAGGCGACAAACTCCTGACCATCGGCACGGTGCTGCAGGTCGTTGGTGCCATTCAAAAGGTGCTCGCGTTGGGGCCGCAACTGCCGACTGCGCTCAACGCGTTTCAACTGACACTAGAGAAATCTTGTGATGCTGAGGAGCTGGAACGGCAAAGCCGCAGCCTCAAGGCGCGCAATGCAGCACGGGTGCGTTGGGATCGTATTCGCCAGGGAGGTACCGAATGATGAGAACCGAAATCATCAATCTTCCGATGTTCGACGAGTACGCTTTCATCGAGCAACACGGTCAGGAACTCACAAGCTACGAGCTCGAAGTGCTTTCGGAGCGAATCGACAATCTTGATCGACATATCATCGCGTTCAATGACGCGGCGATCGACATGCTACATCGCGCTATTTCTGATCAAGCCTTCGAAGAAGGTAGTGTCGTCGCGGCCAATCTCCTTGAGCTACTCGCAGGCATGCAGCGGTACGTGTACCGGGCTCGTGAAGCGCTCTCAGAATGCGCAACGGACGAGACGCCGTCAGAGTCGGCCTTTTTGAGCGACACGTGATCTACCTGAAAAACTTTCCCCGGGAAACTTTTCAACGTCGCTCAGTAGTGATGAGGGTGGTTGTGCTGACTAGGGCAGGATCGCGAACTTGGGGCGAAACGTATACACGTTCGCCCAAGTTCGCCACAACCACCGCCGTAGGCGGTCGAGCCTTTCTGGCTCGGGGTTCAGGAGTCTCTGTTCTTTGCTCGGTAAAATTGCATACCGGGTTCACTAATCAGCATGGACTGCTCAATGTTTTCGACTTATTCAAGCCGCGTTGCCGAACTTCTTCAAAAGATTGAATCCGGTGAGATTGCGCTTCCAGATCTGCAGCGCCCGTTTGTTTGGGAAGATGCGAAGGTTCGCAATTTGCTCGATTCGATGAACAAGGGATTTCCTGTTGGCTACGTCATGCTCTGGGATTTTCCCGACGATTACGATGCCAAACCTCGATCTTCTGCCATTGCCAAGTCCGGCACTCGATCTGTCCGAAGTCTTCTGATTGACGGACAACAGCGTCTAACGGCGTTGTTATCGGCTATGGACGGCATCGTCGTCAAAGACAAGGATTACAGGGACCGTCGTATTCGTATTAGCTTCAACCCACTTGCCAAAGCTGATGATGGGAAGCAGATCGGTCAGTTTGAAGTGTGGACCAGCGCTACGGAAAAGGATCCGGAGTGGGTGAGTGACATTACCGAAGTCTATAAACTTGCGGCGGAAAATCCGACGACCGGCGTCTTTATGTTCTGCCAGGCATACTATTCGGCCGTGAATGCCTCGCATGAAAAGAAGGGACTAGCGTTGCTGACAACGGAAGAGCAGGCAGTCGTCTACAACAACATCAATAAGCTCTTGGGCTTGCGTAACTATAACCTGCCGGTCGTATCGATTGACCGAACGGCCTCAGAGGAAGACGTTGCAGAAATCTTTGTTCGAGTGAATTCTGGCGGTCAGAAGCTACTGGAGAAAAACTTCATCGAAACGTTGCTTGCTGTCTACGACAATGACATTCACTGGAAGATTTCGCAATTCTGTGAATCGGCTCGAGTGCCGAAGGATAAGTCGGCGTACAACCATATTATCAAACCGGAACCCTCACATCTGATTCGCGCTGCAGTTGCGCTCGGATTCGATCGCGCGCGTCTGAAGTACGCTTACATGCTTATGCGCGGTCGCGATTTGACGACAGGCAAGACGACAAAGAAGACGCAAGAAGAGAATTTGACAAAATTTCGTGATGCCATGGAAAAGGTTACGAACCTGAACAACTGGCACGAATTCCTCAATCTCTTCCCGGCTGCCGGTTACATCAATGAATCGCTGATCTCTTCCGACAACGCGGTCATTTACAGCTACGCGCTCTACCTTCTTGGCAAGTATAAGTTTGGCATTTCAGCCAACAAGTTACGCCACGCGCTCACTCGGTACATTTTCACTGTGACGGTCAATGCTACTTACAGCGGTTCATCCGAAACCATGTTTGAGGGACAGCTTGCCGAACTCAAAAATTGCAGCACGCCAGAAGACTTCCTTGCGTACATTGACGGATTCATAGCGACGCGCTTCACAGAGAGCTATTTTGAAATTACCTTGCCGGACGAGCTTAAGACTTCGTCAACGCAGGCTCCGACATGGTGTGCTTTTGTCGCCTCGCAGATCGTACTTGGTGCTCAGGTTTGGCTCGGTACGAGCACTGTTGCGACGTTGCTGGCGGTAGGTTCCTCTGGTTCGAAGCGCGCCTTCGACAAGCACCACATCTTCCCGAAAAACTACCTCAATTCGATCGGCATTGATAAGAAGGTCGACTGCAATCAGGTCGCGAACTTTGTATTCATTGATTATCAGTCAAACATCGAAATTTCGGATAGAGCGCCGGCCGAATATTTGCTCGAGTACCGCAATCGGCTCGGCGAGAAAGCGTTTGTTGAATCTTGCGAAATGAATGCAATTCCATCAGCCATCGAAAACATGACTTATGAGGACTTTCTGAAAGCTCGACGCGTTCTGATGGCGCAGATGATCAAAGCGGCATATTTGAAGCTTGCTGGGAAAGCTGAGTTGTGAAACTAACCTGTCGCAGGTAGTAACGAAGCAAGCGCTCCTAGGATGACGGAGATTCAGTGGCAAAAGCTCTATCTCTAAATGAATCAGAGATAGAGCTCAGCGCTTGTCGGTGCGGGGGTTAATCAGTCAACAGATGCCTCTTTATCTAACTGATGGATTTCGAGCTTAGGTAGGGCCTTTACGATCTTCATCGTTTCCAGGCTGACCGTGATGACCTTCAGGAAGAGGTCCAACGGGTAGCGTTCGCTGCCCATCTCGGCCGCGTAGTCGTTGAAGTCGTTCACGATGCCGGAAGCTTTGTCGATGCTGACGCAAGCGCGTTCCACCACCCAATCGAGCGCCGATTTCTTGTTAACGACATACTCCTGCGCTTCAAGCGGGATGTTCTTCACGGTGATCCAATCGTTGTAGATCAGCGTGGTCTTATCTTTGGCCGCGTTGCCGGTCTTCCCCTTGATCTTGCCCCACTTCATCTGCGTCACGCGGTAGGACGGCTGTCCGACCTTCGTGTACTCAAATTTGATGCCGGCGTATGGCGCAACATCTTCAAAATGCACATGCAACCGTGCGAGCTCCTGACCGGCCTCGACAAAGGCCATGAACTGCTCGTAGGTGGCAACACGCGGAATGCGAGGCAGCTCCTTCATCAGATTGTTGGCGTAACGCGTCCGGTAGTCCTCGGAATGAAGGATGCCGTAGATGTAGTAGAAGAGGTCATCCTCGGTGATCGGCTTGCCCAGATACGCAGCCTGGAAGTGTGGCAGTGCCTCTGGGGAGAAGCCGCTCGGCATTTCACTCGGTTCACCAAAGTCAAACGTATCCTCTGCTTCCTTGGCTTGCTCACCAGGAAGCCAGCGCGGGAAGCATTGACCATTGAAGTTCAACTGCAAATCAACAATGCAGTTGGTCATTAAGCATGAAAATTCTTTAGAGCCTACCCCAGATGAACAAATGGCCAAATTCTCCATTTCGTTTGATGGAAAAAGGAGAGGAATTTGGTATGTCATATCGTTGGCATACTTGTTGAAATAGCAGTGTTGAGGAAAGAAGGGGCGATAAATGCTTCGATAAAGTGAATGTGGATCAAAACTCAGATTTCGAACTCCTCGCTTGAAGAAATTCTCAAGCGTTCGGTTCCAATGTATGAGCTTGTCATCACGGACAAATTCAAAATTCGAGCTATCGAAATCAAACTCTTTCGCCTGCTGATTGTATGTCGCAAACATCCGATCAACATTTTCCTTTATTCGATCGATACTTGATCCATAAACCCAAGCATCACGGGCAGTTTTTAGCCCACTCGAGTACAACTTAAAAAGTGCATTGCGTGGATTCTTTTTATCGCCAATTTCAATAAAACGAGAAAAAGAATCATCTCGTTGATTCAACCAGTCGCCGTGTGCATCCGGAACGATCACGTTCGTCTGGGTATAAGCCATGGAACGATCCTCGCGCAGGCACGCAAGTTTCTCGTCGCGGGACAGGAAGTCATCGACCGCATGGAAGTAAATCTTTCCGCGCTCTGCTGACGCAGGATTCTTGACCAGGAAGACGATGGCGACCGGAGCACGACTACCTTCCCCAAAGACATTGTCTTTTTCCCTACGGCGTTGCTCGCCTTGTGTTCTTGCATTTCCCTTCAGGTGGTACACATAGATCGCAGAGAACTCTTCGGTCAGACATTTGCGCATGCCATCGGCGCTGTTGGAATCGATCCAGCCGGCATTGGTGACAAAGCCGATGATGCCCTTGTCGCCAATTCGATCGGAAGCCCAACGATAGGCGCGGATGTAGGAGTCATACAATGAATTCTTGTTGACAGCCTCCGTCCTGGCCGCATACGTTTTGGCAATCCGATCGTCCAGCTCTGCATAGTGATCGTTCTGGTTGTCATCGTTGGCATTGTCCTGACCAACGGAGTATGGCGGGTTGCCAATGATGACGCGAATGTCCTGTCGATTCAGCTCTGCGAGGCGAGCATTGTTTTCACCGAGTGTCGTGTTAAAGATGCTGCTCTGCCGATTGTTGGCAAACGTATCGGTCCAGATCATCACCTTGTTCGGCTGGTACACCTCATTCGGGCAGAGCTCATGGAAGACCCCTTCGATATTCATTGAGGCAACGTAATATGCCAACGGAACGATTTCATTCGCATGAAGTTCATGCTCGAACTTGTTTGGCAATCGGTCCGTGGGGATCAAGCCGCTTTGCATCAACCGTGCAATGAAGGTGCCAGTTCCTGAAAACGGATCAAGAATGTGAATGCCGTCATCCGCAATACTGCAGTTGAATTCCTTCTTCAGTAGGTCAGCCACTGACTGATTAATGAAGTCGACAATTTCGATCGGGGTATAGACAATCCCGAGTTTTTCTTGTTGCTTGGGGAAGGCTGCCTTGAAGAATTTTTCGAAGAGCTCTTTAATAAGTAACTGACGATCTGCCGAAGTTTTAATTGTCCTTGTGCGATTCCGGACAGATCGATAAAAATCCTCAAGAGACTTGGTCGCCAACCTCATGGATTCCTTATCAAGGGAATCCATCATGGATGTCATCGCAATAGCGATAGGATTCTGCTTCGAGAATTCGTAAGACGTTCCTTCACTTGTTTGGATAGTGAACAGCGCATCCAAAATAGGCTGCGTGACGACGTGCTGTCCAAGCATCTCGACGATTTCATCGTCTGTCAAACTGTCGTTCAACGTCGCTTTGAGCTCTTTCTTAAAAGACTCAAATGCTTCTCTGGATTTTGTTTTTGTGGGGTCCTTAAGCACATCGTTGATGTGCTTAATTTGTAGCTGACAAATTTTTCCAACATCTTCGGCCCAATCGCCCCATTCACGACGATTCCCGACGCGCTTTACAATTCGCGCACGAATCTCTTGCTCAAGAATTTCGTCATGATTAAAGTCGAAAACTTCCTGAACTGGAGGAGTAGGTTTCGTTGGTTTTGACTTAATTATCTTCGGATTTTTCTTTGCTTTTTTATTTAACTTTTTATTCGTGACACAAACTACTTCAATTTTTGAGCTGTCGATGATATTTCGCTGGCCGTCCACAATAGCGCCGAATTCGGTATCGATCGACTTCAAGGCATTCAAAACCTGCCAAACAACATCGAAGTCCGCATTGTTATTTAGCGCCACGCTGGGGTCTAACCCCGCCGGCGTAACGATCGGAATAATGACATAGCCGCGCTTTTTGCCGGTTTGTGGCGACACGCGCATAACACGACCGACCGTCTGAACAACCTCAACCTGAGATTTGCGCGGCGACAAGAAGAGAACCGCATCGAGCGACGGCACATCAACGCCTTCAGACAAACAACGGACGTTGAAGAGAATCTTGCAGACATTCTCTTCCGGCTCTTCGCGCAACCAGTTAAGCAAAGCGTCCTTTTCGGTCGCGTTCATGGAACCGTCTATGTGACGGGTCTCGCACTTCAACGGATAGGCGAGATCGTAGGCTTCTCGGCTGAGGTTTTTATCTTTCTTAGACAATTCCTCGAATTGCTGATCCTTGAACTCTTCGATCGTGGATTCGAAGTTCTCCGTGAACCGCTTCGACGAAGTCCGGTCAAGGTACTTTATGTTCGGTTCAATGATCTGAGCAAAGCCAACGGCGCGCCGCATCGGTTGGCGATCGTCAGACATTGACACTTCGTTCACCAGGTCAAGTTTGGAGAGTGCTCGCCAACAACCGATCACTTTCGCAGCATGCTTGACAGGCAGTCCGCCGGCCTGAACTAGCTCGTAGTCGCTGAGGGCCCGTTCCTTCAAAATGTTCTCTTCAACGGAAAGAACGATTACCTTGTAATCGACCAGACTTCCCAATGCGACTGCTTGGGAGAATGTGATCGTATGGAATGTCGGGCCGTAAATTTGCTCGTCGTCCATGGAGTACAGGACAACTTCGCCGTTGTTCTTTTGCTCCTTGACAAGGTCGCCGTAAATCCTCGGGGTAGCAGTCATGTAAAGGCGTTTCTTGCCTTTAATAAAGTCATCCGAATGGATTCTCTGGAACGGGGCATCGCTCTCGTCTTGATAATGTCCCCCTGCCGTACGATGCGCTTCGTCACAGATGATAAGACCAATTTCCTCCATCCCGAACTTATGCTGAGCCTCGCTCACAACCTCAATAGATTGGTAGGTTGAGAAAATCACCGTCATCCCGGTCTTGCTACGAGCCTTCTTCACCTCTTCGGCGAGCCGATCGGCCTTGGTTGTAGCGGGATAGCTGAGGTCGCTTGCAGACGTGATTTCATCAACGTTTTTGAGGTCTGCCTTGCCCGTTGTTGCGTCAGAGCATACGGCGAACGCATGGATCGGAACGGCACATTGACGCTTCCAGTCAGTGAGAGTCTGAGAAAGAAGCGCAAGGGACGGAACAAGGAACATAACAAATCCATTATTCCCCTCCATTTTTTCGGCTATCTTCATGGAGGTGAAGGTTTTCCCCGTTCCACAGGCCATGATCAGCTTGCCGCGATTATTCGTCTTAAAACCTTCAATCACGCGCTGAATTGCCTCTTCCTGATATTTCCTCGGAGTTCGCTTCTTTTGCTGAACAACCTTTCCTGTATTCAGATAGACCGACCAGTTGATCCGTGAAGACGCGAGCATCGAACGTCTGACCAACTGAATCGGTGGCGTAACATTCTGCATCTCAGTTAGGGCATTCTCTGACCAGTTTTCATTCGTCGTGATGATGTAGCGTTGCTTGAAGTAATCGCGATTCGAAGCAGCAATGAACGAATCTACGCCAGACTTGGGGACCACCGCATCCTTATCGTAAAACTTGCATTGAATGGCAGCAAAGGCATCTGGATCGTCTTCGAGGGTCGCTACGAGATCAATACCAATGTCTTTGCCACTCTGTTCTAGCTCAGGATGTGATGAAGCCCATTCCTCGAATGTTTCGACTTTAGAGAAAAGATCACAGTATGACTGATCTTGCGTCAGCCAATCTTTAATCAGCGTTTCAAAGCGCGTACCCGCATCTCTTTTAATATTGTTTGATGCCTGCTTGATACTTTCAAGCAGTGCTTCAAATGCAGATTCATTGTTAGCAAATTCAGACATAACTGATTCCAAGTGGCATGAATTAACTTTTAAGATATTTGTACAATGTCGTTCGACCGATTTTCAGGTCTTTAGCAACTTTTGTTTTAGGTATACCTGAAGCTATACGACGTTTAGCTTCTTCTAGGCGTTCGCTATCAACCGGTTTTCTTCCGCGATAGACTCCCCGAGCTTTTGCTAGTGCAATTCCTTGCTGCTGACGTTCTCTAATTAGCGATCGCTCAAATTCAGCAACCGCTCCCATCATCGCAAGCAAAAGCTTGCTAATTGCCGACGTTTCCCCTGAGGCTGATAATTCAATCTTTTCCTTAAGGAATTTGATGGTCACTCCTTTGTTCTGTAGTTTTCGTGTGACATCCAACAGATCCATAAGGCTCCTTGCAAGGCGATCCATAGAACAGATCACCAACACATCCCCTTCGCGGACGTATTCCATCATCGCAGAAAAGCCCGGACGATCCAGGTTTTTACCGGAAACCTTGTCGATGAATAATTTTTCAACGTTTTCAGCCTTCAGCTGAACGAGTTGCCTGTCGAGGTTCTGATCAACGCTACTGACGCGTGCATAGCCAACAATGGTCGAGTTCGGCATAGTGTTCGGTTTGGAAGGTACGAACAAACCTGTTCGTTAATCGGATATTAGGCCCTATACGAACATGTGTTTGAATAGGGTTGCTTCGTTCGCCTAAAGTGTACCAGCCGAACAAAGTGATGATCTGGACCGATACGTTTGCCAATAATCGGCAGAGCAGCATCTTCAGCACGACGCTCGGTGAAAACAACGCTCGCCTTGCGGAACTGAACCGGCAAGACATCCGCGTCATCATTGGTAACCCGCCTTACTCGGTTGGACAAGACAATGCCAACGATGACAACCAGAACGATCACTATGAAGAGCTGGACGATCGGATTGCCAAAACGTATGCGGCTAGGACGGAGGCTGTCAACAAGAATTCACTGTATGACTCCTACATCCGCGCCTATCGTTGGGCTTCCGATCGAATTGGCGACAAGGGCATCCACCGGCTTCGTGGCTTGCAGCGAGGACGAAGGCGCCCAGATTCTCGGCGGCCTCTACGAAAAGGTGGACATCACCCCCGAGCCCGGCATGAACCTCGTGGGCCGTGTCACCGACGGTGCCGGCCCGATCGAGGGCGTGGTCGTGAGCGACGGCGTCACGGTGACGACCACCGACGCCCAGGGCATCTACCAGATGCGTGTGAAGCGGAACGCCCCGTTCGTATTCGTCTCCGTCCCCGCCGAATACGAAATTCCGGTGGAGAACGGCATGCCGAAGATCTATAAGAAGATCGCCATGGGCGACAACGACGTCGTGCAGCGCAGCTTCAAGCTCGAACGCACGGGCAAAAAAGAGCGTTTCACCCTGCTGGCGCTGGCCGACGTGCAGATCGGCCGCGACGACGAGGTGACGATGCTCGACGAGGAGGTGTTGCCCCTGCTGATCCCTTACGTGCAGCAGGAACTGGAGGCTCCCGTTTACGGCATTTCGCTGGGCGACCTGGTCTGGGACAACATGCCCTTCCACGAGGTTTACAAGCAGCGTATCCGAAAGATCGGCGTGCCCGTTTTCCAGGTCATCGGCAACCACGATCACAATAAAGCCATAACCGTCGATGCCGATGCCGATGCCAGCTTCGAGGCGGCGTTCGGCCCCACGTACTACTCCTACAACATCGGCGACTGTCATTTCATCGTGCTCGACGACGTGCTCTACACCGGCTCGTCCTCTTATACCGCCGACATCACGGACGAACAGATGGCATGGCTGGAGCAGGATCTGAAATATGTCCCCAAGGACAAGCTCATCATCATCGGCCTGCATATCGCCACTTCGCGCCGCAACCGTCCCACGAGCCATGTCGCCGATTACAAGGAGCTTTACGCCCTGCTCGACGGCTATAATGTCCGGATACTTTCGGGACACTCGCACAACAACTATACGACCACGATTTCCGAAACCATCGAGGAGAATACGCTCGGAGCGGTGATGGGTGCCTACTGGAACGGCGAGGAGCTGTGCAACGACGGCAGCCCCCGCGGTTACGCCGTCTATGAGATCGAGGGCAACCGGATCAGGAACTGGTACTATAAGGGCACTGCTTTCCCGCGCGAATACCAGATGTACCTCTATGGCCCCGGCGAGGCGGTTTCCGAAAAATACCGCGACGGCCTCATCCTGAACATCTTCAACTGGCATACCACCTGGACGGTCGAGGTGCAGGAGGATAATGCCGGCTGGGTAACGCTTCCGTCCGATTCGAACCTCAGGTACGAAATGGATCGCCGCGCTTACGACTTCATGTTCGGCGACACCAAACCCGAGCATCGCCCGACGGCCGAACCCGAATCCAACAACGACCACATGTTCTACTACAAACCCGCGTCGGAGTCTTGGGGAACGGTCACGGTGAGGGCTTCCGACCCCTACGGGAACGTATATACCGAGAGCATCCGCAACGAATAGGCCATATATGAAAACACGTTTCTCCGCACTGCCCGTTCCGACGGTGCGGAGAATTTTTCAACCATATCCCGATCATGAAACATCCTTTTCTGATTTTTCTGCTCTTCCTGTGCGGCGGGTTTTCCGCCGTCGCACAGCCTTCGGGCAACCCGCTCGTTTTCGGCGAGAACCGCCTGACGCTCATTACCCCGACGCTGTTCCGACTCGAATTCGCACACGACGGCAAATTCATCGACGACCCTACCTATTTCGCTTACGACCGGGGCAGCCTGCTCCCCGCGTCGGAGTTCAGGGTGCGGGAGCTGGGCGGGAACCGCTACGAGATCTCCACCTCGGCCCTGCGCATCGTCTACGAACACGACGGATTCCCGTTCGGGCTGCATAACTTTGCGGCCTACTACAAGCTCAACGGCAAGGAGAAGAAGTTCACCAACCGCTGTATTTTCCGCAACAACCTTGGCGGCCCGGTCGAGACGCTCGACCGCGTTACCGGGGAGATCCCCATGCAGGACGGCCTGCTGAGCCGCGACGGCTGGTACGTGATCGACGACGAACGCTCCGACCTGCTGGTCGACGGCTGGCTTTGCCCGCGCGATACGAAAAGCCATGTGCAGGATCAGTACTGTTTCGTCTACGGCAACGACTACAAGGCCGCCCTTGCCGACCTGGGCGCCATCAGCGGCCGCGTTCCCATGACCCGCAAATACATCCACGGCGTCTGGTACTGCCGTTACTGGGACTATACGTCGGAGGAGTTCCTTTCGATCATCGACGGCTACGAGGAGAACGATTTCCCGCTCGACAACCTCGTCTTCGACATGGGTTGGCATACCTACGATGCCAAGATCGGTACCGGGCATGCCGGCAGCCGCAGCTGGACGGGCTATACGTGGGAGCGCAAACGCATTCCCGATCCCGGGGCGCTGATCGCCGAGGTGCACCGCCGCGGCGTCACCGTGTCGCTCAACGACCATCCCCACGACGGCATACGTCCCCACGAGGAGATGTACGCCGCCTTTATGGCGGACATGGGGGCCGACCCCGCCCACCCGCTGCTTTTCGACCTCGGCGACCGGAAATACATGGAGACGTTTTTCAAACATGCGCACCATGCCACCGAGGATATGGGCGCCGATTTCTGGTGGCTCGACTGGCAGCAGAACTACCTCTATCCCGAGGTGCGCGGCTACCGCTCCACGTCGTTGCAGTGGATCAACGAGCTCTACTACCGTCAGACCGAGCGCAAAGGGCTGCGCGGCGCCGGTTACAGCCGTTGGGCGGGTTGGGGTGACCATCGCCATCCGATCCAGTTCTCGGGCGACGCCCAGGCCAACTGGGCGCTGCTCGCATTCGAGGTCAAACTCACCTCGGCCAGCGGCAACGCGGGCTGTTACTACTGGGCGCATGACATCGGCGGGTTCCGCGGCGATCCGAACCCCGAGCTGACGGTACGCTGGACGCAGTTCGGCGCCCTTTCGGCCGCCCTGCGCGTACATTCGACCAAGGACGCGCGGCTCGACCGCCGTCCGTGGATCAGCGGCGAGCGCGAAACGGCCGCCATGCGCCGCATGTACCACATGCGCTCGGAGCTGATGCCCTATATTTACAGCAGCGTATGGCAGACCCACTCGACGATGGTGCCGCTCAACCGGCCGATGTATATCGACTACGGCAGCGACGAACGCGCGTATGAAAACGAACAGGAGTTCCTTTTCGGGGATATCCTGCTCGCCGCCCCGATCGCTTCGCCGGGCGAAGGCGCGGACAAGACAGCCTCGCAGAAGGTCTGGTTCCCGGCGGGCGACGTGTGGTACGACTATTTCACCCACGAACGGTTCGACGGCGGGCAGGAATGCCGCATCGCCAAGCCGCTCGAAGAGTTCCCGCTCTACGTCCGGGGCGGTTGGGTGCTGCCGATGCAGCCTTATACGCCGCGCCCCGCTTCGACGCCGCTCACGACGCTCGTCCTGCGCGTTTACCCCTCGGCGGGCGATGCCGACAATACCTATACGCTCTACGAGGACGACGGGCTTAGCCGCGATTACGAACGCGGCATCCATGCCACCACAGAGCTCAACTACCGCCGTGCGGGCGATGTGACGACCGTCACCGTCCGTCCCGCCGCCGGCAGCTACCGGGGGCAGGAGCCGCGCCGCGCCTACCGGCTCCAGCTGCCCGCCGCCGGGGAGTTCCGCCGGGTGAAGGTCAACGGCCGCACGGTGAAGCCCGTGTTCGACGGGCAACTGGGGTGCCCGGTGGTAGAGGTGCCGTCGACGGACATCCGCAAGGAGGTGAAGATCGAAATTTTCGGATAATCCGCCCGGAGCCGGTGCCCGGGAGGCGGTTCGCGTGTCCACCACGGACGCGGGAACCGTTTTTTTTGTAAATTTGTATCCAAACCGTCGAGCCGATGAGAAAGCTGAACATTTCCCCCCCCCGCCTTGTTTTTATGGCCGGTGTAGCCCTGCTCTGTGCGTGCCATAAGAGCGAAAACGAGCAGATATTCGATAAACTGGATCGGGTTATTGCGAAAAAGTATCTCTATGAGGAGCGTTTCGTCCGCCATGCCGATTCGTTGCGCCGGGAGCTCCGCGCTGCGGGCGACGACACGCTGCGGTGGCAGACGGCCAACCGCCTGTTCGATTCCTATATCACCTACAATATCGACACGGCCGCCCGTTACGCGGGGCTGATGCACAATTACGCCGACGCGACCGGCAGCCGGGAGATGAAATTCCTTTCGACGACCTGCGATGTTTCGGTGCTGATCGCCCGCAACAACATCGAAGAGGCCTACGAACGGATCCTTTCCCTCGATACGGTCGGCATCACCCGGCGGATGCGGGCCAGCTATTATACCCAGCAGATGGTGGTCTTCGGGCGGCTCGCCTCGGGCGACGGGTCGGAGGCGCGGCGGAAGGCCTATGCCGATTCGCTTTTCAGGCTCCGCCACACACGGATCGGTTTCGACGGCCACTCCCGTGTCACGCGGCAGCGGATGTATGCCCTCGAACTGATGGATCTGAACCGTTATGACGAAGCCCTGGAGGTTTTGCTGCCGCTTTACGACCCCGCGAAATACAATAGCCGCACGCTGGCCCGCATCGCCTACAACATTGCCAACGCCTATTATCTGCTCGGCGATGTCGAACAACACAAGTACTGGCTCGCCACGGCGGCGATCTGCGACCTGCAAACCCCCGTCAGGGAGTACCTTTCCCTCTATAACCTGGCCCTGCTGATGTTCGAGCAGCAGGATATGGAGCGTGCGGCGCGCTATATCCAGTGTACGATGGCCGACATGCTTGCCTGCAATTACAACACCCGTATCCTCCACTCCAGCCAGGCCGAGATGATCATCAACCAGGCCGTCGTTTACAGCATCAATTCGCGCAGCCGTATCCTGACCGTTATGATCAACATTTTCATGGGGCTGTTCGTCATCATCGTGCTGCTGCTCATCCATACCCTGCGGCAACATGCCAGGCAGCGGCGCACCAACGCCCAGCTTTCCGCGGTCAATGCCCAGCTCAGCGAACGCAACGAACAGTTCCGGCAACTGAACGACTGCCTGCGCGACGCCAACAAGATCAAGGACAACTATGTGTTCCGCTACATGCTCCTGGCCACGCAGTACCTCGGTCGTGTCGGCGAATACCGGGGCGAGCTGCTCAAAACCGCGAAGTCCGAAGGCTCCGAGGCGCTGATGCGCAAGCTGCGCTCGCCGTCGGACGTCGACCGCGACTACCGCGATTTCTACCGGATCTTCGATGAGACCTTCCTGGGTATCTTTCCCGATTTCGTCGAACAGGTCAATGCGCTGCTCGAGGAGCCGGCGCGGTTCCCCGTGCGGGCCGACCGGACGCTCCCTACCGAGCTGCGTATCCTGGCCGTCATGCGCCTCGGCATTACCGACAGCGGCCGCATCGCCGGTTTCCTCAACTGCGCTTCGGCGACGGTCTATACCTACCGCACCAAGCTGCGCAATTCGGCCCTCGGTTCACGCAGCGATTTCGAGACCCGGATCAAGCTTATCGGCCTCTGACGGGTCGGTGGCGGGTTCCCGAAGGGCTTCTGAGGGCTTTTTCCCCGGCCTTTACCGAGCCTTTACCGAGCTTCTGACGGCCTTTTGCCGAGCCTCAGCCGGAATTCCGCCGGGTCTTTGCCGGGCTCCCGACGAAGTGTGCCGCAAGGTGGTGGCACACTCCTGCCGCAAGCCCGGCACAATCCCGGCGTTTACTCTTCCCCGCGCACGATCACATAGTCGCCGGGCGTGAGCGACATCCCGCCGAGCCCGTCGAGGACGCCTGCCTTCTGCCGCCTGCCGTCTGAGATGCGGTAGAGCGTATATTTACCCTCTTTCCACGCCTTGAGCCCGATGCTCATCGTGTTCGGCGTGTCGTAGTCAAGCGCGCTGACCTTCGTCTGCAGTCGGCTGTCCCACGGCTCCCGGAGCCATCGGTGGTTGGGTTCCAGCGTGACGAACAGTTCGCCGTCCCGCTCGTCGATGAAGTAGATGCCCGTCCCGGTGTAGGTCACCAGCGGCGAACTGCCTACGCCGACGATGCTCCTGACCCCGTCGCTGACATTGAGCGGGCACCATTGCGTCACGTCGCCTGAGTGGTAGAATTTTTCCGGCGAGGAGAAGATGCTCACGTCGCGGCTTTTCGAGATGGCGAAGTTGCTACCCAGTTGTTCGTTGACCAAACGGTCATACATTTGTCCCAGCGGGGTGGATTTGTAGATTTCGCCCGCCACGATGAAGCTGGCGGCTTTTTTCGGCGTGCACGTGAGGCTCAGGAAATGCGAACCGCAGTGGTAGGGGGCGTATTCCTGCATGGTATACGTCCACATTGAGGCGCACTGCACGCCCAGCGCCCGGAAATACTGCGCCTGTATGGGGTAGAGATAGGCGCTTTGGTTGAAGAAGGTCTCGAACTCGTAGACGGTCTTCGCCTTGCCGGCGTATTCGGGGAGCGTCATCCACCCGTAGCCATTCACGTCGTCGAAATACTGGTTGAACCAGCCCGAATAATCCTGCGACGTGAGGTCTTTGGGATTGCTCCAGTAGTCCTGCGGCACGAGATCCTGCCCCGGATAGTTGCAGCAGGCCACGGCTTCGGCCTTCGAGGCGAGGGCGCCTTTGAAAATATCCGGGTTGCCGTTGCGGTAACGGTGCCAGTTGTGGCTCCAGACGACGGGCTGCTGCGCCCCGGCCTCCCGGATGACGTCGTACATGCCGTCGATATAATCCCGGATAAGTTCCTGCCGGAAGAGCGCATACGAAGCGTCGTTGTCCTGCTGCCCGTTGCCGGCCGCCCAGGACTGGAAATCGGCGTAGGCGGCGGGGTTGGACTGTATGTCCGTATAGCTGAAGGCTTCGGGTTCGTTGATCAGCTCCCACAGGGCGATGTGTTTCTCAGCCGCATAGGTCGTCCCCGAATAGTTGTTTTTGCGCGTGAGCAGCTGGCGGACGTAGTTTTTCGATTTCCGGACGACCTCCTTGTCGTGTACCCACTCCTGGCGGGCGGCGGTCATGAATACCGAATTGGGCACGTAGCCGCTGCCCATGTGGTTGATAAGGGCCAGCGTAATGTAAATGCCCCGTTCGGCAGCTTCGGCGACCATGTAGTCCAGCACGTCCAGGTAGGGCGTTTCGACCAGGTTTCCCTCCGCATCGGTGAAATCGGCGGGTGTCAGGTGGCAGCGGATGACCGAAACTTTGAGTTTGGTCACCTCTTCGAGGTTGTTTTCGGCCACGCGCCTGAGCGCCTCGGCCGTTTGGGGTATCCCGTGCCTCTTGAGGCGGTCGTTGTATTCCCAGCTCAGGCAGGGCTGGAAGTTGACGCCCCATAACGAGAGCTCACCGCCGTTGGGCGCATATATTTTCCCGTTTTGTACCGATACGTAATCCCCCGTCGCGGGTGGCGTCGGCGGCGTGGGCGGGTTGGGGTCGGGGGTCTGGTCGGTTCCGGAGTTGGAGCAGCAGGCCAGTGTCATCAGCAGGCCTATTGCAACGATAAAGCGTGTCTTGATCATGGTTCGGGTTTTTGTTGGTTTCGTTCCGTTTTCAAATATAGGTTAAATCCCGTACACCCCGGCCTGCGAGAAGGCCGGGGTGCCGTGCCGCGTTATTTTTCCCAGGCGAGTTTGGGGTAGCCGCCGCCCGCGCTGCCCAGCGTCCGCCAATAGGCGGCCGGGGTGTCGGCCGTGGTTCGCCATGCCTCATGCGTCGAGGGCTGGGGCCATGCGGCGCCGAATTTCGCATTTCCGGTCTGGCTGCCTCCGCCGCCTGCCGGGATACCTTCCAGGTCGCCGTTCCAGTAGCAGTAGGAGATGTTGCCCGAATTGTGCTCGCCGACGATCGCCCCGATGGCACTGTCGCCCGTCACCTGCCCGATGTGGTAGCAGGCCGTGATGGTTCCCTTGTGGAACCCGCAGATGCCGCCTGCCCCGGCCCATCCCGAGGTCTGGCTCTCTATCAGCCCGTCGTTGTGGCAGGCGATGATCTCGGCGTCGGTGCTTTGACCCGCGATGCCGCCCGAATTCCACTTGGCGCCTACCTTGCCCGCATTGTAGCACGAGCTGATCGTCGCCCCGGCGTTGAGCTGGCCGCAGATACCCCCGGCCTGCGACCCTTCGACCGTGACGGTGCCCGTATTGTAGCAGCGCGTGATGAGCGTGGCATTGTAGGTGAGCCCCGCGATGCCGCCGTTGTTGTCGCCTGCGCCCCACGGCAGGACGAGGTCGCCCGTGTTGTAGCAGTCGGCGATCTGGCAGTCGTCGGCCTGCCCCGCGATGCCGCCCGTCTTGCTGGGTTTGCCGCTGATGCCGCCCGTGTTGCCGCAGCCCGTGATCGTCCCTTTGCCGCAGTAGCCGACGATGCCGCCCGTGCCGTCCGACGGTACGGTGGCGTCGATGGTCAGCGTGCCCGTGTTCAGGCACTCCGATACGGTGCCGTTGTTGTTGTACCCGCAGATGCCGCCCAGCGTGTTGCTGCCGCCGTCGGTCACCGATGCGCGGTTGGTGCATCGCTCGATCGTTCCCGTGTTCTCCCCGCAGACCATGCCTGCATGCCACTGCCCCCTGAGTGCGCTGGCCGAGGCGATCACGACGTTGCGGATCGTCCCGCCGTTGGCTGCGAAGAGCCCGGCATTGCCGTTCCCGAGCGAAACCCTGAGGCGGGCGACGGTGAAGTTGCCGCCGTCATAGATGCCCTCCAGTTTCGAGATCGGCGTCCACTCGGCGTCGAGCAGGTCGATGTTGCCCTGCTGGAGGTATTTGCGCCCCCGGCTGGCGTCGTCGAGGTCGATCATCTTCAGTTCGGCGATCGTGTTGACGGGGATGAAGCCTTTGTCGTCCGCCTCGCGGAAGGCTACTTTCCCGTCGACGATCCGGAGGCTGATCTGGCTGCTTTCCTCCCGCCCGATCTCGTATTGCGTGCCGTCGCAGGCGATCCTGGCGACGATGCCGACCGGAACCCCGGCCTGCTGCATGGCCTCGCCCTTTGCATCGAGGGTGATCTGCGTGGGGCTGTCCGACCCGGCCAGGTAAACTTCGATGGTGCGGTTTTCCAGCCCTTCGATCCGGTAATGCGTCGGGGTCATGCCCTGGGCCGTACCCCCGGCTCCTTCGTCCCAACTGCCCACGCCGATGGTTCCCAGCGTCAGTTCGCTGCCGTTCAATACCAATGGTACCGTGTAGCGGTAATCGGCCAGGAACACCCCGTCGGTGGGGGATGCCGCCGCGCTGACCTCCGTCGTGCTGACGGTGTTGTTGACCGTGACCGAAACCCTGAACCCGGGTGTCGACGGCTCGATGATCGCCTGCCATTTGTTGCCGTTCCCGACGTGGCAGGCTTTGAGGCCGTCGACCGTGAGCGCCGTGGCGGCGATCGTGCCCAGTTCGAATTCCACCATGGTCTTCAGGTGCCGCATCGGGACGTTGGCCATCTCCCGCAGCGGTACCTGGGCGGGGTTGTCCCACCCCAGCTGGTCGGCGTCGATAAGTCCCTGCGCCGTACCGTCCTGGATGGCTGTGCCCTCCTTCCTGAGGATGATCCCGACGGGCTGGCGCTTGTTGTCGGGGAATACGACCGCCTCTCCGGCGGGGATCCATTTGCCGCCGTCGTATTCATACGTGGCCTGCATGCGTTCGCTGCCGCTGCCGAGCGTCACCGTCATCGTGTGCCCCGCACGGGTCGATGCCGGGCCCATCGTCGGGTCGTCGTCTCCGGTTTGGGCGCGTGAAACCTCGGCCATTTGGGTGCGGATGGAGATGCTTTCCACCGTCGTAGGCTCCGTCCGGCCCTCCTTTGCGGTGTCGTCGTCGGAGCATCCTGTCGCTGCCGTGCCCAGTGCGAGCATGGCCAGATAGAGGATATGTCGTTTCATGATAGGCTCTTTTATTTAGAAATTGATCTCGATCGTGTGGTTTTCCCCCGCTTTGAGGGCCGGCATCGTCTTGACGACGAAGTTCCGGGGACGCTCCTGGCCACCGATGGTGACCGTGCCGATGGCTTCGGGGGCTATTTCCGTATTACCCGGCAGCATAATCAACTGGGCATCACCGGTCTGAGGGTCACAGTAGGCATCGTACCCGGCGACCGAGAGCGCCGTGATCCTGCTGCCCGACATCGTGCCGGCGAGCGTGAATGTGAGCTTCGGCCGTTCGTGCCCCAGTGTCAGGGCGACGGCCTGCGCTGGGGCGACCTCCTTCAGCTCGGCCGAAAGCCAGTCCGCGGCGAGGAACGCTTCCTTCTCCCGCTGGTCTTTGGCGATGGCGCCGCCCTGTGCCTGGCGTACGGCCTCCTCCGGCCAGTATACCTTGACGGAGGACAGGGCGCTTCCGTCCACCGGGAAGTAGAGCACGTCGTCCGGGGTGGCGCCCGCCAATGTCCCGTCCGCATAGAGCTGCCATTGACCGACACGATGCCGCCGACGTAGCGGTTGCCAAAGACGTCACTGCTGTTCGTATCGTTCTGTTGTA
>ENA-USUM01000735-USUM01000735.1-human-gut-metagenome-genome-assembly--contig:-NODE-735-length-19965-cov-11.847194_pt1 | contig 19965 bp, 37 predicted proteins | sample MGYA00250063_ERZ773402 | MGnify/ENA primary metagenome ERZ773402 (study PRJEB29103, sample SAMN06112030) | human gut metagenome | biome: human gut; feature: ankylosing spondylitis patient; material...
CGTCAAAGCGCCCGTGCATCGTGTCGTAGCGCAACAGGTGCGCATTGATTTCATCGCGATTGTATTTCATTTTGAAGAAATGGAGGAGAGCTATGATTGATGAAGTTTTTAATGTGATGAAGTGCTTTCCTGGAAGCTACATAAATCAACATGGAGAGCTGATTTTATCCAAAAAAGGAAATATATGTTTTACAGTAAAGAACTGTAAAAGCGAATTGCATATTATCTGTAAGCTGTTGGAATGGTGTTCCAGACCCATTGCAAAAGGTGAGCCGTATTCCAGAAGAAGTAGAAATGAAAAGTGGCGTAAAACGCTTTTGGACGGATATAACAAGTATCTGGAAACGGAATTTACAACAGATGATATGTACTGGATTTATGGCATGCTGGGAAATGCAGTAGACCATGAACTGACCCTGAAATTTATCGAAAGCGGATATGATCTGAACCTTTTGCATCCGAAGGAAGGAAATGTCTATGAAGGTGAATGAAGTAGAAATTCTGTTGAGAGATATGCAGGAGTATCGTGAATTGACAGATCGTGTGAAAGCTATTTACGGAGATCAGATGACTCTGAAAGATATGGTGGATGTAATGGAACGAATAATTCGGGAGCCGGGAAGAAAAGACCCAGTCAATGCCAGAATCCTTACATACGATGAAGCGGCCATGTGGGATGAATACAGGAAGTCTGGTACACCAGAAGAAATGAAAGCAGCATCTAAGTATCTGCGACTGGTCAAGAAACATGGAACTGTTGGAAAAACTATTGAGGCATGTGCAGAATATGAAGGAATTGGAACGGTGGAAGAATGCCGGGAAGCTATGGAGAAACAGAGAAGGAAGATTGTGAAAAATCAATATGGAACAAACTATGTTTTGAAAGCTGGATATTGCCCTGTATGTGGCTGCGGAGTTACAGCAAGATGGGATTATTGCCAGTGCTGTGGACAGAAATTGGAGTGGGAGGAGACTGGAATTGAAGATTAAAGAGAAAATCAGGAAAGCAATTATAACTTACGCATTAGAGCATTATCCTAATGAGTTTCTTACACAGCCTAAAAATGTACGGCGTGATACAGTTCGGGTAGAGACTATACAGGCAGTGACCGAAATGCCGAATGAAGTGTTCAAAAGTGATGAATACGTTATGTCAGAATGGCAAAAAAGAATTGTAATGGCAGAACTTACAGAAGCTCTTAAAGACTACATTACCATAACAGAATACGACGAGTTTAGAAAAGAAGGAAGAAAGAGGATTTTCAAGGCAAGTTTGAAGGTGGTGAGCGAAAAATGGTAGACAATACAAAGGAAGAGAAATACAGAGACTGGGACATCTGCGAGGAATGCGGGATGAATGGAGATGATACTTGGGAAGACGAATATGGAAATCAGGTATCGAATTGCCCATACTGCCCATATAACGGGAAAGACCCGTGGATGTAAGGATGGGAAAATGGTAAATGTGTTACTGACAATTATTGTATTGGAACTGCTGGCTATATTCTCTAAGTTGGATGAACGAACGGGAGGAAAAAGGCATGAGGACCAGGGAAATGACGTTACGGGATCACGGAATGTGGCCGGAGGACGAGGAGAAGATCTATAAGTACTGCCGTAAGCTGAGCCAGGAGGAGGCACTGGAACTATTTCAGTGCTGCATCTCCTCTGCGTATGGGATAGAGGTGGCCGTATATGACAGCATGACGACAGGGGCCGGGTACAAGACGCAGATAAACAGGGGGAGGTACATTCCGGTCAAAGCGGATGATTTTTATGCGTACCGGCGGAAGACAGCGGAGCAATTCTACCGGTTCTTACGGATGCACGGGAAGATGTGTTGATGGAGAGAGAAGAAAAAGGGGTGATAATGTAATAAGATGAGAAATCTCAATCAGATCATGAGGAAGCTGCAGAGAGCATTACTCACAAAGCGGCTCCAGGTGAAGATAGACACACATCAGTTTTACAGTGCCGAGCAGAAACGGATGATAACCATGTATACCTTGACAACACTTACACTGGGGATGGTGAGAGATAAGTGGAAGGAAAGCGATTATGAAATCATACATACTGCGTCACAATTAGATGTGGTGATGACGTTGAAAGAAATATGGGAAGCACTGGCGGACTGGGAATGATGGCAGGTGGTGATGAATGGCTGAGCTTACGCCGAAACAGAAAGCGTTTGCGGATGAATATTTGATATGTGGAAATGCTACGGAAGCGGCAAAAAAAGCGGGATATAGCGAACGGTCAGCAAGACAAATGGGCGCTGAAAACCTGTCAAAACCGTATATATCTGAATATATACACGAACGTCAAAAGAAGATTGAAAATAAAAGAATTGCAAATATGACAGAAATTCAAGAATTTTATTCTGCGGTGATGAGAGGAGAAATAAAAGATCAGTTTGGCATTGATGCCTCTCTTGACACAAGGATGGCAGCAGGTAGAGAACTCATGAAACGGATTGAAAAGGCAGAAGCAAATAAAAATGATTTTTGTGGAATCACAATAATTAATAATATTCCAAGGCCAGAGGAAAAGGATGGACAATAATTTTGTTGATTTGAAGGAAGTCATAGCTCCTGCTTTTTACAACGTGTTTTGGGACATTCTGGACGAAAAACATACCTATTATGATCTATACGGTGGGCGTGGATCCACGAAGTCTTCTTTTGTAGGTGTTATGATTCCTTTTTTAATGATGCAGGATGCAGAAAACGGTGTAATGTCCAACGCGGTTATTTTCCGAAAAGTTGGTAATACACTTAGGGAATCTGTCTATGAGCAAATCGCATGGGGAATTGACGCACTCAACGCTAATGATTTGTGGAGCGCAAGCGTAAGTCCTATGCAGTATACATATAAGCCAACTGGTCAGAAAATTATATTCCGCGGATTGGATAAAGCAAAAAAAACAAAGTCCATCAAAACAAGTAAGGGATATTTCAAATATCTATGGTTCGAAGAGCTTGACGAGTTTTCAGGAATCGAAGAAATACGAACAGTACAGCAGTCGGTTCTTCGCGGTGGCAGTAAATTTGTAGTATTCAAAACATTCAACCCGCCAATCAGCCGGAGTAACTGGGCGAATGTATATGTAAATGAACCCAGATCTGATAGTTATCGACACAAGAGCGATTATAGAACTGTTCCTATTGAATGGCTTGGACAACAGTTCATTGATGATGCGGAGCATCTAAAAAACACGAACCCTAGAGCTTATGAACATGAATATCTCGGAATTCCGGTTGGACTTGGCACAAACATCTTTGAATTGTTAGAAATTAGAACAATAACGGATGAAGAGATTCAGAAGTACCAAAGCATATATCAAGGTCAAGACTGGGGATGGTGGCCAGATCCAAAAGCATTTATACGCGTGGCCTATGTACCTAATCAAGAGAAGGTTGTTCTTCTCGATGAAATGGGAGGTTGCAAAATACGTGTCGCAGCAATGGCCGATCAGATCATAGAAAAACAATATGATGATTATTCTATCTATTGTGGAGTTGATGAAGACGAAAGTGTTATTGACTTCCGAGATGCGGGACTGCCAGCCCGGAAAGCCATCGTGACGCCCGGGAGCCGCAAATACACATTTGAGTGGTTGCAATGTCGTACTATTGTTATAGATCCAGTACGAACTCCAAGGGCGTATAAAGAAATTATAGAATATGAGCATGAAATTGACGGAAATGGAGAAGTTATCGCAGATTATCCGGACGGCAACGATCATTGGATAGATGCATTAAGGTACAGCATTTCTCCTATAGCAATGAGGAGGGGGCATAGTGCATAATGGGACTGATAGCAACAATTAAGAGGTGGTTCAGTATGATTTTCAAAAAACAGGCGGAAGAAGATTTCGCCGTAAACGTGATTTCTTCCCCAGAGATGGAGAGGATCATTAAGAATTGCTATGGAATATACGGAGGAAAGCCATATTGGGAGAGTGTGGAAAAAGGGATCAAGACGATCAACTTTGCAAAGTCCATATGTTCGGAAACGGCACGGCTGGCAACGCTGGCAATCGGAATTAAGATTGACGGGTCGGCAAGGGCAACATGGTTGCAGCAACAGACTGACGCCGTATACTTCAAAATACGGCACTGGGTGGAATATGGATGCGCATACGGTACAGTGTTCCTGAAGCCGAACGGTGAGAGCATCGACGTATTCACGCCGGAGGATGTGCTTCTGGTAGAGTATGATAACCTTGGAATCAAGGGGATCATATTCAAGGACAGTTATACGGAGAAAGACAGATATTACACACGGCTGGAATATCACAGATTCGTGGATCGGGAATATGATGGCCAGAAGGTGCGACCATATATTGTCAGTAACAAGGCATACGTCTCTAAATCCTCTGATTCAATCGGTGATCCGATCTCCCTGGAAAAAACGAAGTGGAGTAATCTTCTGCCGGAGACTCCGCCAATTATGAAAGCCGACGGAAGTCCTCTTGACGGTCCGCTGTTCGGTATGTTCCGGACACCTGCAGCAAACAATGTTGACATCAACACGCCGATGGGTCTCCCGATCTATGCAGAAGCCATTGAGGAGCTGCGGGATCTGGATGTGGCATACAGCCGGAACGCAGGAGAGATCTTCGACAGTGAAAAGATTATTCTGGCAGACGACCGGTTACTGATGCCACCTGGCGAGAAGATCGGAAAAATGACAACGGCGCAGAGACAGCGGACCGTTGAAGAAATGAAGCTCCCGCACTATGTCAAGAATGTGTTTGGGAATGACGCGAAAGAGTTTTACGCGGAGATTAACCCGCAACTTAACACGGATGTTAGGCTTGCGGGCATGAATGCCTTGTTGTCTCAGATCGGATACAAGGCAGGATTCAGCAACGGATATTTTGTTTTTAACGAAAAAACCGGTATGGTGACGGCTACGCAGGTAGAAGCAGACGACCGCAGAACAATTCAGCTGATTAAGGATGTAAGAGATAAGCTGGAAGACTGCCTCAACGGTACGATCTATGCGCTGAATGTATTTGCCGATCTGTATGGTCTGGCTCCGGTTGGTGCGTATGAAGTAACATACGACTTCGGAGACATTGTCTATTCGTATGAGGAAGACAAGCAAACGTGGTGGAAATATGTTGTGCAGGGATTGGTTCCGTTCTGGTATTATCTGACCAAGTTCGAAAATCTTTCAGAAGAAGAGGCAAAAGCTCTAGTCGAAGAGGCACAACCGAAAGAAAAGGGACTATTTGAAGAAGAATAGCCTATGTACCAGTCTTCCGATCTGTTATAATAATATCGCAGATAAAGAAAGGGGCGGTATTATGGCAATAAAAATAGATCTGAAAGGAAAAAGATATGGAGAATTGACAGTGTTAGAAATTGCTGTTGATGAGCCTGGAAAGAAAAAGAAATGGTTATGTAAGTGTTCATGTGGTAATGAATGCATAGTTTCTGGAAGCAATCTTCGTAGTGGTCATACGACCAGATGCGCTCAATGCGGATATAAAAATGTTGCAAAAAAGAATACTACTCACGGGAAAGCAAGAACAAAGCTCTATTATGTTTGGCGTGGTATCTTAAACAGATGCGAAAATGAAAAATTCCATTCTTACGAAGATTATGGCGCCAGAGGAATTTCTGTTTGCCCGGACTGGCATGATTCTCAAAAATTTTTTGAATGGGCGGAAAAATCTGGATATAGTGATGGACTTGAAATAGACCGAATAGATACAGATGGTGATTACTACCCAGAAAATTGCAGATGGATTACACGAACCGAAAATGCAAATAATAAGAGGAATAACAAAATTATTGAGTATAACGGAGAAAGAAAAACAATGGCAGAATGGGCAAGATATTATGATGTTAATTACAAAAATTTGAGCAGAAACCTAAAAAAAGGATATTCTCTGGAAGAAGCAGTAAAAAGAGAAAAAACAGGAGACAGAAGTCGCAGAAAGGTAGGAATGTGATTGCTTAGACCGGAATACCTCCGTGATGTGGCAGCAGGTAGCGAGAAGATAGCCTCCGAACTGCATGACTACATAATACAACAGATCGTAGAACGCATGATGTTGCGAATCGGGCGAGGAAAAGAATACCTGCTCACATCATCGGACAAGTGGCGTATTAAGGTCCTACAGGATGCTGGGTATCTTCTGGAAGACATCACCGAAGAGCTTGCGACGTACACGAAGCGACAGAAAGCGGAGATCAAGGCAGCAATGGAAGAGGCTGGGGTGAAAGCTATCAGCTATGATGACAAGATTTACGAAGCGGCGGGTCTCTCTCCTCTTCCCCTGTGGGAGTCACCAGAGCTTGTCCGGCTGATGGAGCGCAATATGCTGGCAACAGGGAACGAGTGGAACAATTACACCCGCACAACAGCGGCGGCGGCTCAAAGTGCATACATCAATGCCTGTGATCTGGCTTACAATAAGGTCATGAGCGGAGCAACTGCATACTCGCAGGCGATCAGAGAAGCCATAGACAGTATCGTGAGCGAAGGTATAACAGTAACTTACCCGTCCGGCCATAAGGACACCATAGAGACCGCCACAGCGCGTGCGGTGCGCACTGGAATTGGTCAGGCGGCAGGGGATATCGCTCTGAAACGCATGATTGAAATGGAATGGGACATCATCCTTGTGTCAGCTCATATCGGAGCCAGAACCGGAGACGGTGGAGAGAATCCAGGTAATCATTTTTGGTGGCAAGGAAAGTACTATTCACGAACCGGAAATGATGATAGATTTCCGGAGTTTTACGGTGCGACCGGATACGGAACCGGCGAGGGTCTTTGCGGGTGGAACTGCCGTCACTCATTCGGAAGCGGAACTGGCAACGACGAGGATAACCCGTACAAGGAAATACATACTGAGGACAACGAACGGGTTGAAAAGGCAGAGAAGAAACAGCGGGAACTTGAAAGACGCATCAGAAAGACCAAGCGTGCGGTTATGGGATGGCAGACGGCGGTTGAAAACTGCACGGACGAAGAGACGCGATTCAGCCTGCAGCAGGAGCTTGACCGGAAATCCTATCTCCTGCAGAAGCAGAACGCCGCATACAAGGAATTCTGCAGAGAAAATGACCTGCGTCCATTGAATGAACGCCTGCGGATTGCGAAGTGGAGTCGGGAACAGGCGGCAAAGGCTACAGCAGCAGCCAGACGATACAAAGAAGCGAAAGGAATATGATATGAGTTTTTCTGAATTTTGCACGGGGTTTCTCCAGATTTGCGCTGGTATAACTGCCATTGGGGCGGCGTGGGGAGTGCTGTATAAATTGTACGCTGGAGCAAAAAAGCCGATGGAAGACATAGGCAAACGGCTTGACTCTATTGAGTCTGATATCAAGGACATCAAGGGAAAATTGAACCGGGATTACAATGAGATCAATCAGAACAGGGACGACATGAACCTGCTTATGCGTAGCATGTTCGACCTGATTGAGAACAGGATCACTGGGAACAACGTCGAGGGTCTAAAAAAAACGAGAGACGACCTTGTAAAGGCATTAACCGACAAATAAGAGGGATCATAGTGAAAATATATGAGTTTACTGCACCGGAGCTGGAGAAGATACGACAGCTCGCGAATTTCACGCCAGAAGAAAGAGATCTGTTTGAACGGCGGGCACAAGGCGCGCCTCTGATACAGTGTGCAGAAAACATGAACATGAGCATCGGGTCCATTAAGCGGCTTAGTGTTCGGGTGAACCGAAAGATCATAAGGATCTGTTAAGGAGGTAGTTATGGGCGGACGTGGTGGAAAAAGCGGATTTTCCTCGAGGGGGGGGCGGAAGGACACCATTTGAAAGAGCGGCTACTGTAGCAATTATTGAGAATGGGAAACCTAATCCATATGCAGGAACAGAATACGACAGTGAGTCAAATTATTATAAATTTCAGCTGTGGCAAAAAGACGGCATGAACAGAATCTATGTAAAAGATTATAAAAATAGAACTGTTGCATACATAGATGCGAACAAAGGAAATGAAGTTGTCACAGATTATGCAAAAGGACCTGTTGTTGAAACTACAAATTGGTTTTTGAAAAATTATAAAATACCTGATTATCAAAAAGAAAAAAAGAAGAAAAAGAAGTGAACTTTTTAGAGACTTAGTTGATACCACTAAGCCTCTTTTTTTGTGCCATAATCAAGGTACAGAAGCTAAACAGCCTTGAAACGGAGGTATCAATATGAACATGTACCAGCCGATGTATGGCGTGGATGCAATGGCAGCAGAGCAGATGGCATTGCAGCAACGCATCCAACAGATGGAACAGCAGAGACAGCAATTCCAGTATCCAACACAGCAGATGCAGGCACCACCGGCGCAAAACGTGAACTGGATTCATGTTGCCGGGATTGACGGCGCCAAGAATCAGATCGTTCAGCCTGGACAGACAACATGGATGATGGACAATAACAGTCCGTTTTTCTACGTCAAGTCTGTTGACAACATGGGAAGTGCAACATTAAGGGTATTCCAGTTTCAGGAGATACCGTCAGACGCGCTCACTGCCCCACAGACTCAGCAGAAGGACTACAGTGATAAGTATGTTACCCGTGAGGAATACAATGCGCTTTTAGAACGTCTGGGAGAAAAGACGCATGAGAAGGAGGACAAAGCATGAATCCATTAATGGGATTAATCGGCGGCATGGGTGGAAATAACCCTATGACAGCTATGGCGCAGGCCATAAATGTAATCAATCAAATCAAACAGAACGGGAATCCGCAGGCAGCCATAAATGCAATGGCACAGCAGAACCCGAACGTGAAAAAAGCTATGGAAATGTGCCAGGGCAAAAATCCACAGCAGGTATTTGAACAGATGTGCCGACAAAACGGCATTGATCCGGCGCAGTTTGCCGGGATGATGAAATAACGCTATCTCGCCGGAGTGCACACGGCTTGATAAATATATGATAAGGAGATTACCAACATGACAGAAGGTATGTTATCTGCGGCTGATGTAGCAGCAGTGACCAGAAACAATGACAATAGTAATGACATGTGGGGTGGAAATTGCTGGATCTGGATTATTCTGATCGCATTCATGTTTCTCCCGATGATGGGTATGATGGGCGGATGGAACCGCGGCGGCGTTGAGACTGGCGTACATGATAACTTCATCAGTGATGAGTTTGTGAAACGTGATATCTTCAACACCAACCAGAATGTATCCAATACGGCATGCCAGACCCAGAGAGATGTGCTGGAGAACCGGTACGCAAACCAGCTTGGATTACAGCAGGTACAGGCAGCTCAGCAGAATTGCTGCTGTGAGACCCAGAAAGAGATTCTGCAGAGCCGGTACGATTCTGCGCTAATGGCACAGACCATGCAGGCACAGATGGCGCAGTGCTGCTGTGACATCAAGGAGAGCATCCTTGCCGACGGTCAGGCTACCAGACAGTTGATTCAGGATAATACTATTCAGAATCTGCGCGACAAACTGTCAGATCGTGACAGAGACCTGCAGACTGCTTACTGGCAGATTTCCCAGGTCAACCAGACGAAGAACATCGTGGATGCAGTGAGACCTACACCGATTCCGGCATATCTCACCTGTTCCCCGTACTTCGCTTACAATAGCACAGCCTACGGGAGCGGATGCTGTGGAGGCAATGTGCTGTGAGATATCAGGATCTAACGGCTCTCGATCTGCTGAATCTGTTCGGAGTTTTTCTGCAGGTAATGAATTACCAAAGCGACCTATCGCAAGAAAGCAACGCAGATCTCGCAAAGCATCTGCAGGAGCAGGACAGCCAGTATCTGAGCCGGATTCTGGAAAATCAAGAAAAGATAATGAGCATGTTGGATGAATTGTCCATATCTACCAAAAGGTAGTCTTGCAAAAGAGGGTAGGCATGGCTTGCCCTCTTATTTTTTGAAGAGGAGAAAGAGATATGTTGAATGCTATTGCAAGAGAGGCACAGCAGATCAGTGCTGGCCAGAATGTTATTTTTTCAGCAACCCGTGTGCGTTCCCGTCGGTGTGCATGCTCCAACGGATGGCTGAATCATGTTGAAGGAAGCGGATTGTTTACGATCACGAACCGTGGCAATCAGCCTATGGCGGTAGAACTGCAGTATAACTGTAATGTTACTGCGTCAGCAGCAGGAGCGACGGCTCTGGTCATGGAACTCAATGGAGAATCCATCGGAGGAACCGAGATGGATTATACCGTAGCTACTGCAGGCGTGTTCCAGAATGTTGGTGCATCCACGTTGATTCCGATTCCTGCAGGTTCCGACCTGACTGTATCCGTCGGCAATATCTCTGCAGGAACAGTCATTGTGAAAGACGCTAATCTCATCATCAAGAAGCTTTCATGACGGAGGTGATCTTATGATTACCTTTAAGAGCAAGGAAAATGCACGGACCGTAGAGGAAATCTATGCCGAGATTAATGCCCGTATGATTGCGGCGCTTATGTTTCATAGCCAGATGGCGGATTACTTCGACTTCCTGGGACTGCGTGGATATAAGCGCCTCCATGAATACCAGTATGTGTCCGAGGGGAAAGAACGGCGTGAGCTAAACCGGTATTATATCAACCACCATAACCGGATGATTTCAGACCGGTACGAAGGATCCGTGCAGATGATTCCGGAAGGATGGAAGAACGCAAACCGCATTAGTGTAGGTAAGTCCACAAAGCAAAAAGCCGTCGAGGATGGATTCAACGAATACCGCCAGTGGGAGTCTGACACGAAAGCACTGTACGAAAAATATGCCGTTACTCTTCGGGACGACGGCCATATTGCGGATGCATTGCGTGTGGAAATGCTGGTGGATGATGTGGACGGAGAGCTGAAATGTCTGGAACGCATGTTGGTAGACCTTATTTCTGCTGGATATGACATGGTATACATCGTGGAGAGTCAGGATGCGATCCACGACCGTTACAAAAGAAAAACGGCAAAAGTATGGGAGGTATAAATATGCATGAATTACAAAAAGTGTTGGAAAATCAGCTTAAAATAGAGGAAAAAGAGGCATTGGCAAAGCTGACATCCAATAATTTGGACACGATCTATAAGCTCACTACTGTGATCTGCAATATTAAGAAGCTGGAAGGTGAGGAGTATGAGCATCCGGTAGCTCCTACGGCGGAGATCGCAGAGGAGATCATCAGAAAGTATTCCAATGGCCGGTATGACCACAACGTTGATGCACTCTACGATGCTTACATTTCCGCAAAGCAGGCGTATAAGCAGATTGGAGATCAGGGGCACCGGGACAAACTCATGGAATCTGTTGGCAGACTGATGGTGGAGATCTATGATCTGTTATCCTCCATGATTGTAGACTCTGATTTTCAGGAAGAAAAGAAAGAGATCATGAACCGGATAAGGATGCTTTCAGAGCAGTAAGCCTTTCATGTGGGGATGTTTACACGATATTCCCACATTATAATAAAAGAGTAACGAAAGTTACACACAGGTGCTTTGTTCTATTCATTTTGTCCTCCTTTCTTAGGTAGCACGCGTCCTTAAAAGAAACCGGCGTACATCCTCCAAAAGGTGCGTCGGGAGGTTGAAAAGCGGATGCAATTTCCGGCGTGTGCATTATCCGGTCGAAGCCCGAACCGGAACGCTTGGCAAGCGTTATAACCCACGGCCTGCATGCGCCGTTATTCCTCCAGGATGGCATGCATAGCGAATGCCTTGCGTCAAGGCTGGCAGCTGGAAAGACAGCGCCCCACGCAATCCGGCATAGACGACGAAACCTGCTGGATTGCAATTACTGGAATATAGTTCAGCGGTAGAACAACGGTCTTATACACCGCGTGTCCCGGGTTCGATTCCTGGTATTCCAACTACCCCGCCAGTGGTTTATCTGGCTGAATCCATTACCGCTGACGGGCGGTTAATAATCACGTTTAGGAGGATTATGTATGCAGAATTATGAACAGATCTTACAGGAGATCGGAATTGAGATCCCGGAGGAGAAAAGGACTGATCTGAAACAGAAGATGGACGAAAATTATCGTACCAAATTAGATTACGACAAAGTAGTTCAGAAACGGGACGAGTACAAAATATCTCTTGATGGCGTGCAGACCAAGTTGGACGGGTTCAAAGACATTGATGTGGATAATCTGAAAGGCCAGATTACTACTCTGACTACAGAACTTGCCAATGAAAAAGCAGCAAGAGCGGCAGATGCCAGAAAAGTCGAGGTAGAAAAGACCGTCAATGAATTTCTCTCTTCTACAGACGAGAATGGCGAAAAGAGGTACGAATTTCTGAATGATATCACAGAGAACCACTACCGGGATGCACTCACAGCAGAACTGGACAAAGATTCTGCAAAAGGAAAGTCCATTGGTGACATTTTCAAGGGAATGATTACCGATAAGGACGGAAACCAGAAAACCGGAATCTTCATTGACAAGGAACAGGCGGCAGCTACGAAGAAAGCGGCAAAGTTTACAACTCCGCCGACGAAGAAGCCGAAGCCTGACGGACAGAAATATACCATGTCTGAGATTATGAAGATGAAGAACGAGAACCCGGATCTGGATATCAAAGCGTATATGTAACATGAAATAACCGGCAAGACATTTGGAGTTTTGCCGCTGACCCACATCCCTTTTAAAAGTTATGGGTAGAAAGGATTTTTTATGCCATTATTTGACCAGAAAAATTTTAATGGTGAGGTATTTGGTGCGTATGTCGACACTGTACCGAACCTTAAAAGAAATGAACTTCTGAAATCCGGTGCGATTGTAGAGAAATCACAGTACGCGACCATGCTTCCGGATCAGACCGGAGGTAACTTCATTACAATTCCGATCAAAGCAAGAATTGGTGGAACGGCTGACAACTACGATGGTAATACGGATATTACCGCAGATTCCCGCGAAACCTTTACGCACGGAAGAATTGTTGCAGGACGTTCCCACGGTTGGACGGAAAAAGATTTCTCCTCTGACATCACCGGAGAGGATTTTGAGCCAGCAGCGCAGGAAGTGGCAGAGTACTGGGACGACGTAGATCAGGCTACTCTTCTGTCTGTTCTGAAAGGCATTTTCTCCATGACTGGCACGGAGAATCTGAAATTTGTGAACGATCATACCTACGATGTGTCTATGTCTGCAACCGAAACCGGTTTCAAAGAGACCACTCTCAACAACGCAGTGCAGCAGGCACTTGGAGATAACAAGGCAAAATTCAGCCTTGCTGTCATGCATTCCAAGATCGCAACCGATCTGGAAAACCTGAAGCTTTTGTCTTACATGAAGTACAACGACGGTGATGGAATCGAAAGAGATCTGACTCTTGCTACACTGAATGGCAGAACAGTTCTTATTGACGATGATATGCCGACTACAACTGTTGATGCTAAGTATGTGAGAGCGCTGTCTACTGATCCGGGAGCACTGAAGGTTACTACTGCAGGCACCGGGTCCGGTGAGGTGGCAAAAGCTACCGTAGCTGCTGATATTAAAGATATCGCAGAGAATGAGTATGTTGTTCTCCTTCCCGCTGGAACCGCTTATACGACTTACGTGCTTGGCGCTGGCTCTATTGAGTACACCAACTGCGGAGCAAAAACACCGTATGAGTTGGACAGAAATGCAGCAAAGAATGGCGGTGAGACTACCCTCTACTCTCGTCAGAGGAAGATCTTCTCTCCATACGGTATCTCTTTCAAGTCCGGCACCATCATTTCCCCGACGGATGCACAGCTGGCAACTGGAAGTAACTGGGAGCTTGCGAACAACAATGCTTCCGGAACGAAGAAATACTTCCCGATCAAGGCTATTCCGATTGCAAGAATCATTACCCGATAGGAGAAAACGGCATGGCATATGCAGATTATAAATTCTATACAGAATCATACTTCGGCAATGTCGTGCCGGAATCTGACTTTCTACGAATGGAAAGCAAAGCCAGTGACTTCGTGGATATTCTGACCCATGATCGTCTTGTGGACGGACTACCTACCGATGAGCGTGCTCAAACGCGCATTAAAAAGGCGGTCTGCTCACTGGCGGATACATTGTACCAGATTGAGCTTGCTGAAAAGCAGGCTCTTTCCGTAGCAGAATCTGGTCTTACTGCATCATCTGGAGGAGCCGGGAAAAATACAGGCGTTGTGACCTCTGTATCTTCTGGAAGTGAGTCTATCTCATATGCCACTCCACAGCAGATCGGTGCAGGTGCAAAGGAAATGAGCGCTTTGTATGCAGCGGCGGGAGATCCGCAGAAAATCAATGACATTCTGCTCAAAACGGCACTTCCTATGCTTATGGGAGTGAGAACTGATGATGGTATTCCGATTCTATATGCAGGGGTAGGAGCATGAACATTTTGCAGGACTGTAGAATTAACATTTTAGGATCCGAATGGAACATAAAGTTCGGAAACGAGGAACAGTATCCGAACTTAAAAAATATGGATGGTTATTGTGACCAAAGCACACGTGAAATTATTGTTGACGATATGGAAAAGTACCAGGAGCAGCTTGGCTCAAAAGCGGATCTTCCAAGCTATCGGAAGCAGGTTACCAGACATGAAATCATTCATGCATTTTTGTTTGAGTCAGGTCTTGATATAAGTTCGGTCAAAGCCGAAAGCTGGGCTACGAATGAAGAAATGGTAGACTGGATTGCTATCCAGATACCAAAAATCATTGCTGCTATGGAGAAAGCTGGTGCTCTATGAAAATTCTGAAACTATTATTTTGCAATCATGAAAAACAAGTGCATGTCGGCACGTATTTGTCCGATGAACCGGATGGATCGCGACGGACACGCCATATATGGCAGTGCAAAAACTGTGGAAAAATGATTTGGAGGTAGAAAGATGGATTTAAGCTCATTGGGCAATTGCGTCCCCATTATTATGATCTGCTATGCTGTAGGTTTTGCGTGCAAGACCTTTCCTAAAATCCCGGATGAACGCATTCCGGTAATCATGCTGTTGGTTGGTGGTATTCTCGGTGCAATTGGTATGATAGTTATTCCGAGCTTTCCAGCAACGGATTACATCACTGCAGTTGCGGTCGGTATGTTTAATGGTCTGACGGCTACCGGAATCAATCAGCTGTATAAGCAGAGCAAGAAAGCGTAAGCAGTTATGGGCGGTCGTGGATCGTCCAGCGGTATGAGTGACACCGGGAAAAAGTACCGTACGGAATATAAAACTTTGGCTCAATTTGGAAACGTTAAAGTTGTGAAATACAACGGTGGAAATGCCAGATCTCCAATGGAAACAATGGCACCCGGGAGAGTGTATGCCACGGTTGATAAATATAACGATATTAAATTTGTCACATTTCACGACGCAAATGGAGAACGAATAAAACAGATTGACATTAAGGGAGTTCCGCATGCAGGCGCTTTGCCTCATACACATAATGGATACGAACATGAAGAGTACGGAATGTACCCAGGTGTTTCTCCTAAAGATCAAAAAATAATAGATAAGATTTTGAATCAATGGGAGATACGCCGTAAAAAATTGAAATTATAGTTGCGATATGATATATTAAAGATGCAAGAGCAATAGTTTAAGAATGAGAACACTGTGGCGGAACGACGATTCCGAACAACTGCAGAGGTTCCGGTGGAAATCCGGGTGGCTTGCGTAGAGAGATGTCATATCAGAAATGATGTGATGTCTCTTTTTTGTTACATGGAGGTTTTTATGGGAGGTCGTGGTGGAAGTTCTGGCATAGGAGCAAGAGGAAATAGCGGACTTGATGTTACAAAAGATGGGCAGACAACTCGCTACTATTTTTCCAACCGGAACGGTACAAACTATTATCAGAGAGGTATAGGCGGTACGCCACAACCTACTCCTATGAACATGTCTGCATCAGAGTTTCGTAGAAGAGTAGAAGCTGGAGGAGCTGTTACAAAAACCGTATCTGGCGTGGAAAGAGCGAAAGAAAGTAAAGCATACAAATCTGATAGAGAAGCAACAAGCCGTTTTCTTGACAGAGAAACTGCTTCAAATAGAACTCTTTCCAGCGGATCACGTGCTGATGCAAAAGTCAACCGTGCAAACAGAAGAAAGCGTAGGTAATAATGGCAGACAAAACGAACAGTATTGCATACGAAAATCTGAACCGGCGCATGTTCGACGGCGTGGGAGAATACGGCATTCCGCAGATAGAACCGGAGATATTCGAGGGTGACTGCGAGTTTGTCGGTTTCAATTACGCACGCGGCAACTGCTCAAACACCGATCAGAAAGTTGTTCACTTCTTTCTGGACGATTACCAGTTCTATTCGCTGTGGAGAACCCCGGATAGATACGTGGATAAGTTGAGCAAATTCCGGTACGTTCTGACACCGGATTTCAGCACCTACACTGATTTTCCGAAAGCTATCCAGATATACAACCACTACCGTAAACATTGGGTAGGTGCATATCTGCAGGAGTATGGCTGCCGGGTAATTCCAACAATCTCATGGAGCACGCCGGATTCCTACGAATGGTGCTTTGACGGTGAACCGGAGGGCGGAACGGTGGCAATTAGTTCCGTTGGATGTATGAACGGCAAGGTGAAAAAGGAACTGTTCTTATCTGGTTACAATGCAATGATTGAACGGTTGCACCCGGAAAGCATCATCTTTTACGGCGCAGTTCCGGAAGAATGTAAAGGCAATATTGTTCGGGTAAAAGCGTTCAGTGACAGATTCAGTAAGGCAATCTGCGAGGTGTGAGCATGTATAACGACCATGTGACAGTATTCAACTATTATGAATCTCCCACAACCGGGGAGATAACGTGGTATCCGCATGTGCTTCAGATGTGCGATCTGATTACAGACCGCGGTGCGATTATCAAAAAATATGGAGCAGACAGCACCGATACTGCACAGCTTCATGTTCGATGGTATGACGCAGATGCGGGAGATATATGCGTCATACGATCCAGCGGTGATTATTTGCCGTATCTTCCACCGAAAGAATGGAAGAAGCAGACCAACGATAAACTGGCGGAATCTATAACTTTTTCAGATAAGGATTTCTTTTGCAAGGGTATATGGATCGGACGGGATGCGCCTATATCTGACGATGATTACCGTGGCGGATTCTATCAGCATGTAAACAATCTCAATGACAATGTGTTTAAGGTTTCAAGTGTAGGAGGACCGTATAACGTGATCCCGCATTTTGAAATCCTTGGAAAGTAGGTAGCACATGGACAGAATGCAGCATTTTCCTTCATTTTCAATCGTATATGGAGACATTGATATTAAGCTCGATCTGTCCAGATTTGAGGAACAGTACAAGAAAGCACAGTATGAGCTTGACGGTAATGTTATGAACAGCATGGTTCCGTTTATGACGCATTACAACGGCACGTTCATCCAGAACACCCGGGCGCATAGTGCTGCGATCCAGGGAACAGGAAGAGTATATGCCGCATATGGCCAGCAGGGAAGATACTTGTATATGGGAAAGACAATGGTTGATGAGGAAACCGGAAGCGCATGGGCGAAGCAGGGTAATAAGAAAGTTCTTGTCAGCCAGTATGGCGGAAAGACCAATGCAAAGGAAAACCTGTCATACACCCATACGCACAATCCGGCGGCTCAGGCTCACTGGTTCGATGCTGCGAAAAAGGCTGACGGAAAGAACTGGATAAGGCAGGTAAAAGCAACGGCGGGAGGTGGTAAACGTGGCGGATAATTTGAAACCGATAGGCGTAGACGCTGATGGGTACGACATTTTGACTACAGCCATGAAAGCGTTGCTGAATCAGTATCCCGGATTGCAGAAAAATGAGATTATCCGGTTTGAGCAGTTGGAGGACGATAGCGGTATTGCTTTCTCCAATGACAACGGTGCACTGGTCTACTCAGAAAAGGAAGATGTGTGCGGAGTCATGCATCAGATCTGCCAGTATCCTTTTTTCGTCATATACCGGACCGCATCATTACGAGAGAAACAGAAGATCAACGTACAGGCATTCCTTGACAGTCTCGGTAAATGGATCTGCCGTGAGCCTGTGACCATTGATGGCGTAGACACCCGCCTCACGACGTTCCCGGAGCTTTCCGGCGGACGAATCATCAAGCGTATAACCCGTGACAATTCTTACGGCACAGTGCCGCAGGAGAACGGTGTGCAGGACTGGCTTCTTCCGTTGACAGTCCGATACGAATATAACTATGAAACGATATAACCGACAGCAGAACAGATGCTGCCGCTGACCCAGAAATCCCTTTAAAAGCTATGGGTAGAAAGGACTTTTTTTATGGCCGTAACAGGAAAAATTGACCGTAAATACATGGCACATTTTCTCGACGCAGGTTCTCTGTGTGGTGGTCTTACACCGAAGTATGAGCGCCTCGGAAAAGATCTGGAAGAGTACAACATTGAACTGAATCCGGACACAGAGACTTCTAAGAATATTCTTGGTGAGACGACCTTTAAGCACAATGGTTATGAAGCTTCTTCCGAAGCTGATCCGTTCTATGCGGAAACAGACTCCGATCTCTTCAAAGCGCTTCAGAAGATTGTAGATGAGCGTCTGAAAGACGACAATCTCAAAACTAAAGCGGTGGAAGTACACCTCTGGACAGAAGAGTCTAGCGGAGCTTACGAAGCATACCAGCAGGAATGCTACGTTGTCCCGACCTCATACGGAGGTGATACTTCCGGCTATCAGATCCCGTTCACTGTCAACTATGTTGGCGAGCGTGTGAAAGGAACCTTTAACCCGACAACCAAAGCATTCACTGCAGCAGAATAAGCGGTGTAAGGAGGACAACTCATGGAAGAAATGAAACTCACAGTCGACACAGGTGCGGTGAATATCGCAGTGCAGGAACCAGACGGCAGTGTGATCGGATCATTCAAATTCATTCCTACCGATATGGACATCATCAGACGTTACGGAAAGGTAGTGGATTATTTCAATGGCGTTACATTCCCGGAGAATCCTTCCGAGGAAGAGTACCTCAAGCTCGATGATGAGATCAGAGGGCAGCTGGACTATCTGCTCAATGGCAGCGTGTCAGAGGGTGTGTTCGCAAAATGCGCTCCGCTGACCATGATTTCTAATGGTGATTTTTTCTTCGAGACAATCATTGAGGGAATCGGCAATCTGATCGAGAAGACCATGAAGACCCGTATCGACAAGAAAATGAAACGTGTGAAAGCAGCAACCTCCAAATACCACAGATGATCGCGTGGGAATTACCTGAATCATTGTGTGTAGGTGGTCAAGAATGGAAGATCCGAACTGATTTCCGAGCCATTCTTGACATTATCCGCTACTTTGCAGACCCAGAATATGAGGCAGACGAGTCGTGGCTTATCTGCCTCACAATTCTATATATAGATTTTGACGATATGCCGCCGGAGATGTACCAGGAAGCCTGTGAAAAAGCTATTGAGTTCATCGACATGGGAATCAAGGACGACGGCAAGAAAAAGCCGCACACAATGGACTGGGAGCAGGATGCACCCATTATCCTACCGGCTGTGAATCGTGTTCTGGGGCAAGAGGTAAGAGCGGTTGAACACCTGCACTGGTGGACGTTTCTCGGAGCGTATATGGAGATCGGAGACAGTCTTTTTTCGCAGACCCTAAGTATCCGGAAAAAGAAGATGGAGGGAAAGCATCTGGAGAAATGGGAACGTGAATGGTACAGGCAGAACAAAGATCTTGTTGACTTGAAAAAGCGTTACACAGCAGAGGAAAAAGCCGAGATGGATCGGCTGAATAAGATCCTCGGATAGGCGGTGAGAAAATGGCTGGCCAGTATGACGGCACAATAATTATTGACACAGCAATTAAGACAAATGGAGTTGACAAGGGAACCAGAGACATTCAACAGAAGTTAAAGTCTGGAGCAAAAAAAACTGCTGTGACTGTCGAAAAGATTGGCCGAACACTGCAGGAGGGCCAACTGTTTAAGGAATCGGATTGCAGTTTATCTATTTCATCTACACTCGACAACTGACCGTCATTTCGCGAAATTG
>ENA-USUM01000744-USUM01000744.1-human-gut-metagenome-genome-assembly--contig:-NODE-744-length-19826-cov-12.332726_pt1 | contig 19826 bp, 16 predicted proteins | sample MGYA00250063_ERZ773402 | MGnify/ENA primary metagenome ERZ773402 (study PRJEB29103, sample SAMN06112030) | human gut metagenome | biome: human gut; feature: ankylosing spondylitis patient; material...
CTGCGTTGCGAAGGAGATTTATCGAACACATCGTCCTTGGAAGAACAAGCTGCCAACAACAAGGCCGCCAATACAAGTCATATGATAGGATGTTTCTGCCAAAGCGTGCGTCTTGACATATCGCACGTCACTCCGGTGCGGAGCGCTGCTCCCGCCGATACAAAGGAGAACCGCCATGAAACATCTGCGACACCTACTTGCTCTGGCTCTGGCAGCGGCGCTGACTCTGATGCTGCTGCTTCCCACCTACGCCGCCGTTATCGACGGGGTCTACACGGACTATATGACCGGCCTGAAATTCACCATTCCCGCCGACTGGGAGGAGTATGCCGTTCCCTCCACCATGCCCAGCTACATAGAGGAGGCCTTGGCCTATCAGAAGGACGGTGCCTTTTCCATGATGGGCTATGGCAGCGTTGACCTGTGGATGGCCGCTCTCTCCAACGGTCAGATCTCCGGCACCAGAGAGGAGTTGGATAACTCCGCCTTTACCGCCGAGGACATTGCCTCCCTCTTTGGCGCCTCCTCCGACATCATATCCACCGCAGCCTATGGCGGCGTGGAGTACTATACCGCCCGGATCACCTCCTCTACCAATATCAGCGGCACGGATTTCGAGGCCACCTTTCTCTATGCCCTCCGCATTGAAAACGGCTATCTCTACCTCTTCTACATTTCCGAAGACGCCGATGGCCCCCATTACCGGGATTTTGAGCTCCTGCTCTCCAGCGTCCGGTACCCCTCAGCGGATACCGACACATCAGAGCCGCCCGTTCCCTCCAGCTCCACCGATACCACAACGAATCGTACCACCAGCCGCACCGCATCCGGCGAGGTGATCGGGCATCGTCTGCTGGTCATGCTGATAACAATCCTCTTTTTTGCTCCCTTTGCCGTGCTGGCCGGTCATCTCGCTAAGAAGAAGGGCCGCAGCTTCTGGGGCTTTTTTGCCCTCGGTTACATTCTCTCCCCCCTGCTCTCCCTCCTCATTGTCCTGTGCCTGAAGCCGAGGCAGCCCGACACCGCTCCGGATGCAGAGCCTTCCCCCGACGCCCCTGCCGATGAACCTGCCCAAGCCCCTATTTCCATGGATAACACCCCTTCCGGCGATGCCCCCATGACACCTTCGGCCAGTGAAGGCGCCACCCAGTCCGCCGCTGCGGAAACCACCATACTCCATGCGCCGGACGTGCCTCCTGCGCCCGTGAGTGTGCCGCCTGTACCTCCGGCCGTTCGCTTCTGCTCCCGCTGCGGCGCTCAGCTGACGCCCGGCAGTCGTTTCTGTGACAACTGCGGCCACAAGCTGGACGACGACCTCACCTCCCCCTCCTAAAGCTATATCCCCTGCGGGGCGGACCCTCTGTCCGCCCCGCTTCCTTTTGCCCATAAAAATTCCCCGCTCCGGCAACTGGCTCTTTTCAATCGATGCAGATTGCGGTATAATAAGCCCTGATTACGACCCGATGGAGGTGCCTATCTCATGGAAGTGAAGCGCTGGGAGCTCATGCCCCATGTGTATCTGACCTATCTGCCGGCCCGGAAATTCAAAACCGGGGTGCTGTCGGCCCAATTCATCACGCCGCTGGCCAAGGAAACGGCGTCCTACAACGCCCTGCTGCCGGCGGTGCTGCACCGCGGCACCATGCGCTGCCCGGACATGGAGCAGCTCGCTGCGGCCATGGATCGGCTCTACGGCGCACAGATCAGCCCCACCATCCGCAAGCGGGGGGAGACGCAGTGCCTTGGCTTCGTGGCCAGCTTTATCGACGACCGGTTCGTCTCCCGGAATGAACCGCTGCTGGAGCCTGCGGCGGAGCTGCTAGGGGAGCTGCTGCTGGACCCTGTGACCCGTGGCGGCCGGTTTCTGCAGGAATATGTGGAGGGCGAGAAGGCCAATCTGGCCGACGCCATCCGCTCCATCCGCAACGACAAGCGGGACTGGGCCGATCTGCGGCTTTTGCAGGAGATGTGCGCCGGGGAGCCCTATGGCATCAGCCGCTTCGGTGACGAGGCGGGGCTGGCCAAGATCAACAACCAGAAGCTCTACGCTCACAGCCAGCGGATGATGTCCTCCTCCCGGCTGGAGCTGTTCTACTGCGGCAGCGCCGAGTGCCATCGGGTGGAGGAGGCCCTGCTGACGGCCTTCTCCTCCCTGACCCGTGGCCCCCAAACGGAGCCGGAGCCGCCCCGACGGTTCGCCGCTCCCTCCCAGCCCCGACTGGTGACGGAGGAGATGGACGTGACGCAGGGCAAGCTCTCCATGGGCTTCCGCTGCGATACCGATGACGAGCCTGCCATGATCCTGACAAACCTCATGTTCGGCGGCTCCAGCAACTCCAAGCTGTTTCTGAACGTCCGGGAGAAGCTCTCCCTCTGCTACTATGCCTCCAGCACCTACGTCCGCTCCAAGGGCATCCTGACGGTGTCCTCCGGCATCGAGACGGCGGACTATGACCGGGCCGAGGCGGAGATCCTCCGCCAGCTGGACGAGATCCGGCAGGGCCTCTGGGAGGACTGGGAGCTGACGGCGGCGCGGGAGAGTCTGCTCAGCGCCCTGCAGGCGCTGGGAGATTCTCAGGGAGCGCTGGAGAACTACTATCTGGGGCTGGCGGCCACCGGCCGCCGGGAGACCCCGGAGGAGATGGCGGCGCTGCTGCGGCAGGTGACCCCGGAGCGCATCCGGGCGGCAGCCCAGAGCGTGCAGCTGGATACCATTTACTTCCTGAAGGGAAAGGAGGCGTGAGGATGTATTATCCCCGCATTGACGAGACGGTGACCTTCCGCCGCCTGAAAAACGGTCTGCCGGCCTATGTGGTCCACAAGCCCGGCTACACCCGGAAATACGCCATGTTCGCCACCCGCTACGGCGGCATGGACCTGCGCTTTCAGCAGGACGGCGTATGGCAGGATACCCCGGCGGGCATCGCCCACTATCTGGAGCACAAGATGTTCGACACCGCCGACGGAAACGCCATGCAGGAGATGGCCAAAAACGGCGCCGAGCCCAATGCCTTTACCAGCAACGCCATGACGGCCTACTACTTCGACTGCACGGAGCACTTTGACGAGAATCTGCGGCAGCTGCTGTCCTTTGTGTCGATGCCGTACTTCACTGACGAGAGCGTGGCCAAGGAGCAGGGCATTATTGCTCAGGAGATCGGCATGATCGAGGACGACCCGGAGTGGCAGGTCTATAAGCGGATGCTGCAGGCCCTGTACCGGGAGAGTCCCGCCCGTATTCCCGTGGCCGGCTCCGTGGAGAGCATCTCCCACATCACTGCCGAGACCCTGTACCGTTGCCACAAGGCCTTTTATACCCCCGCCAATATGTGTCTGGTGGCGGTGGGTGATCTGGACGCCGAGGCGGTGTTCCGGGCAGCGGAGGATATCCTGCCCCCGGAAAGCGGCCCGGATATCCCCCGTGACTACGGTGGCAGCGAGGGAGAGACCCCCGCTCAGTCGGAGACCTCCTGCCGGATGGAGGTATCCATGCCGTCGTTTCTGGTGGGCTTCAAATGCCCCGCTCCCCCGGAGGGAGAGCAGCGGCTGCGCTGGGACATCCTGGGGGATCTGGCCTGCGATATCCTCATGGGGGACTCCAGTCCCCTGTTCTCCCGGCTGTACAGTCAGGGCCTCATCAACGGCTCCTTCGGCAGCTCCTTCGACCTGCTGCCCGGAGCGGCCTACGCCTATGCCGGCGGCGACAGCAACGATCCCGCCGCCGTGATGGAGGCCATTTTGGAGGAGGCCCGACGCCTGACCCGTGAGGGTCTGGATCCGGACTACTGGCAGCGGATGAAGCGGGGGAACTTCGGGGCCTCCCTGAAGGGTCTCAACTCCTTCGATTCCATCGCCATTTCGCTGGTGGAGGGCTGCTTCCAGCACTTTGATCCCCTGCGCTTCCCGGAAATTTACGACAGCATCACCCCGCAGGATGTGCTGGATTTCATCCGGGAGCATATCTGCCGCAGCCGTGCGGCCCTGTCCGTTATCTATCCCAAGGAGGACTGATCATGAATGACAACTGGAAATTTTCCGATCTTCCCTATACCAGCCCCGATGTAGAGGCCCTTCAGGCCCGGTATGACGCCCTGACCCAGCGGGCCAAGGACGCCCAAGGTCCGGAGGAGCTGCTGGAGGTGGTTCGGCAGCGGGATGCCCTCCAGCAGGAGGTAGCTCTCTGCCAGAGCATCGCCTTCATCCGGGCCTTCCACGATGTCACTGACGAGTTTTATCAGCGGGAGCTGCAGGAGACCATGCCCCGACTGGAGACGCTGGATACGCAGTCTCTGTCCATGGCCATAGCAGAGAGTCCCTACGCTGCGGCGGTGGACGAAGCCTTCGGCCCCCAGCTGCGCCGCCTGCTGACGCTGGACCAGCGGCTCCACACCGGCGGCAAGGAACTGCAGGCCCGCATCTCCCAGCTCACCGCTCAATACCAGCAGCTGGTGGCCTCCACCAAGTATCAGGTGCAGGGCGAGACTCTCAGCGGCGGTCAGCTGCGCTTTGCACTGACCAGCACCGACCGGGAGCGCCGCAAGGCCGCCTATGACGCCCAGCAGAAGACCGCCGTGGAAAACGGCCCTGTGCTGGAAAAGCTCCTGCGGGAGCTGGTCCATGCCCGGAACCAGCTGGCCCGTGAAAACGGCTTCGACAGCTTTGCCGACTACGGCGATCTCAGTATGCAGCGTCTGGGCTATGGCCGGGCGGAATTGGACGAGTTCTGCCGTCAGGTGCAAAAGTACATCACGCCCCTGTATCTGCAAATGCAGGAGCAGCAGCGCCAGCGGCTGGGGGTGGAAACGCTGCTGCCCTATGACCGGGCGCTGGTGTTCCCAGAGGGCAACGCCGTCCCCGTGGCGGCAGAGGAGCTGCCCAAGGCCGCTGGCCGGATGTATCACGCCTTGAGTCCGGAGGCAGGACACTTCTTTGACGAGATGGTCCGCCACGACCTGCTGGACGTGGCAGGCTCCCCCAACAAGATCTCCGGCATGGGCTTCTGCGATATGCTGGGCGCCCCCTGCGGGATGCCCTTCATCTTCGCCAACTGCGACGGCACCGGCTCCGACGTCACCGTCTATACCCATGAGCTGGGCCACGGCCTTCAGGGCTACCTCTCCTACCGCAGCCAGCCTCTGGCGGACTATGTGGGGCTGAGTCCCGATCTGGCGGAGGTCCACTCCAAGACCATGGAACTGTTGACCCTCCCCTACGCACGGGACTTCTTCGGCCCTCACGCCCCCCAGTTCCTGACGGAGCACCGCTACGACTTCATCAAGGAGCTGTGCGCCTTCTGCTCCATCCACACCTTCGAGACGTGGCTCTATGAGCACCCGGACGCTTCTCTTTCTCAGTGGGCGGAGGAGTTCGACCGCACGGAGAAAGTCTTCGGCCGGGCCCAGAACAACGAGCCGTGGCGGCAGCAGGTGCTGGCTGGCTGCGATCTGTTCACCAACACGGCCATCTATATGTTCCCCCGCTATGTGGTGAGCTACGCCCTCTCCATCGTCTGCGCCCAGCAGCTGAAGGCTGCCTATGACGCCGACCCCGTGGACGGCTGGGCCAGATATCACGTCCTGTGCGCCTCCGGCGGCAGCAAGCTCTACGCCGAGACGCTGGCAGATGCCGGGCTGGAGCTGCCCTACGCCCCCGGCGTGGTGGAGCGGCTGGCCCGTGAGCTGGCGGCGCAGGCCTGAAGCCACCCCATCCCTTCGAGCGCACGGCGCTCTGCACTTTATCCCAAGGAGGAATCATCATGCAAATTATGACTGACAGCCCCATCCGGTTCCCCGGCCTGTTCGGGGACTGGGCCTTTACCGCCAGCTCCAAGGCGCTGGACATCGGCAACGGCATTTACTGGTACGGTATCCTCATCGCCCTTGGTCTGGTCATCGCCATCTGGTGGTGCATGAACCAGAAATCCAAGTACGGCATCACCGAGGACGACCTGCTGGACAGCGTTCTGTGGGGCATCCCCTGCGCCATTGTGGGGGCAAGAATTTACTATGTGCTGTTCTATCTGGATCAGTTCAAAAACAGCGACGGCAGCTTCAGCTTCCGCAAGGCCATCGCCATCTGGGACGGCGGCCTTGCCATCTACGGTGCCGTCATCGCCGTGGTTATCGTGGGCATCTGCATCAGCCGCCACAAGGGCTATAAGCTGGGAGCCATGCTGGACCTTGCGGTGATGGGCCTGCTCATCGGCCAGTGCATCGGCCGGTGGGGCAACTTCATGAACCGGGAGGCCTTCGGTGCCGAGACCACCCTGCCCTGGCGGATGCAGCTGACCACCGTCACCGGCCAGTTGGTGGAGGTCCACCCCACGTTTCTGTATGAGAGCCTGTGGAATCTTGCGGGCCTGCTGCTCATCATCTTCGTGGTATCCAAGGCCCGCCGCTTCGACGGCGAAAACACCTGGTTCTACTTCCTGTGGTACGGCATCGGCCGCTTCTGGATCGAGGGCCTGCGGACCGACAGCCTGTACCTCTTCAACTGGACCATCGGCGGCCAGCCCATCCGGGTGTCTCAGGCCCTGAGCCTTGTGATGGTATTCGTGTCCCTCTTCATGCTGTACTACCACATCAAGCTCCACCCCCACAAGCCGGAGGAGCTGTATGTCAACATCGTGGCGGCCCGCAATGCCGCCGCAGCCGAAGCGGCTGCCGCCCCGGCAGCTGAGTCTCCCGCTCAGGTGACCCCCACCGAGGATGCTCCCGTCGAAGCCGTCTCTTCCGAGACGGAGGCTCCCTCCCAGAAGGATACCTCCGGTGAAACCCCGACGGAGGATCCGTCATGAGTGCTGCGCTGTTAGACGGCAAGGCCCTGTCCGCCCGGATGAGGGAGCGGCTGGGGCAGGAGGCCACCGCCCTGCCCCGCCAGCCGGGTCTGGCGGTGATTCTGGTGGGGGACGACCCCGCCAGCGCCGTATACGTCCGCAACAAGGAGAAAGACTGCGCCCAGTGCGGGGTACGGTGCCTGAACCATCACCTGCCCGCTGAAACCACCCAGCAGGAGCTGCTGGCACTGGTGGAGGAGATGAACCGCCGGGAGGACGTGGACGGTATCCTGGTGCAGCTGCCTCTGCCGGAGGGGCTGGACAGCCGGGCCGTGCTGGAGGCCATCCGCCCGGAGAAGGATGTGGACGCCTTCCATCCGGAAAATGTGGGCCGCCTGATGCTGGGCCTGCCCCGGTTCCTGCCCTGCACCCCCGCCGGGGTCATGGCCCTGCTGCGGGCGTATGGTATCTCCCCCGCCGGGAAACACTGTGTGGTGGTGGGCCGCAGCAACATCGTGGGAAAGCCCATGGCCCTGCTGCTTCTGGCGGAGGACGCCACCGTCACCGTCTGCCACAGCCGCACGCCGGATCTGGCGGAGCAGTGCCGCCGGGCGGACATCCTCATCTCCGCCGTTGGCCGCCGTGGTCTTATCACCGCCGACATGGTCAAGCCCGGCGCCGTGGTCGTGGATGTGGCTATGAACCGCAATGAGGAGGGCAAACTCTGCGGCGACGTGGACTTCGCCGCCGTGGCGGAAAAGGCGGCCTATATCACCCCCGTGCCGGGGGGCGTAGGCCCCATGACACGGGCCATGCTCATGGAAAATACCATCTCTGCATCCCGCAGACGGCAGCGCAAGGAGGACTGACTCATGAAAACTGATATCGAGATCGCACAGAGCTGCCCCCTCCTCCCTATCACCGCCATCGGCGCAAAGCTGGGCCTGACGGAGGAGCAGTTGGAGTGCTACGGCCGCTATAAGGCCAAGCTGCTGCCCTCCGCCACAGCGGGCAAGCCCCAGACCGGGAAGCTGATCCTGGTCACAGCCATCAACCCCACTGCCGCCGGGGAGGGGAAGACCACCACCAGCATTGGGCTGGCGGACAGCCTGTCGGCGCTGGGGAAAAAGACGGTGCTGGCCCTGCGGGAGCCTTCTCTGGGGCCGGTGTTCGGCCTCAAGGGCGGAGCCACCGGCGGCGGCTGGGCGCAGGTGGCCCCCATGGAGGACATCAACCTCCACTTTACCGGCGACTTCCACGCCATCGGTGCCGCCAACAACCTGCTGGCGGCCATGGTGGATAACCACATCTATCAGGGCAACGCTCTGGACATCCAACAGGTGACGTGGCGGCGCTGCGTGGACATGAACGACCGCCAGCTGCGGTACATCCTCTGCGGTCTGGGTGGCAAGGGAAACGGCGTACCCCGTGAGGAGGGCTTTGACATTACCGTGGCCACGGAGGTCATGGCGGTGCTGTGTCTGGCGGAAGATCTGACGGACTTGAAGGCCCGTCTGGCCCGGATGATCGTGGGCTACAACGGCCACGGCCAGCCGGTGACTGCCGGGGATCTGAAGGCGGCGGGGGCCATGGCCGCCCTATTGAAGGACGCCATCCGCCCCAATCTGGCCCAGTCGCTGGAGGGGACTCCCGCCATCATCCACGGCGGTCCCTTCGCCAACATCGCCCACGGCTGCAACAGCGTAGCCGCCACCAAGGCCGCCCTGCGGCTGGGGGACTATGTGGTAACAGAGGCGGGCTTCGGCGCCGATCTGGGTGCCGAAAAGTTTCTGGATATCAAGTGCCGTAGGGCGGGACTGCGGCCGGATGCAGTGGTCATCGTGGCCACGGTCCGGGCCCTGAAACTCCACGGGGGCGCCGATAAGACCCAGCTGGCCACGGAGGACACGGCGGCCCTGCGCCGGGGTCTCCCCAATCTGCTGCGGCACATCGAGAACATCACACAGGTCTATGGCCTGCCGGCGGTGGTGGCCCTGAACCGCTTCACCAGCGACACGGCGGCGGAGCTGGCACTGGTGCAGGAGGCCTGCGCCGCCTACGGGGCGGAGGTTGCCCTATCGGAGGTGTGGGAGAAGGGCAGCCGGGGCGGCATGGAGCTGGCCTGCGGCGTTCTGCGGGCGTTGGAGCGGGAAAACCACTTCCGCTTCGCCTACGATGCCGCTCTCCCCATCCGGGACAAGCTGCTGGCCCTGACCCAAAGCGTCTACGGCGGCCACAATGTGGCCTATACCGAGGAGGCCGACCGGGAGATCAACCGCCTGACGGAGCTGGGCTTCGGCGGCCTGCCGGTGTGCGTGGCCAAGACCCAGTACAGTCTTTCCGATGACCCCACAAAGCTGGGGGCCCCTCAGGACTTCATCCTGACGGTGCGGAAGGTGAAGGTCTCCGCCGGAGCCGGGTTCATCGTGGCCCTGACGGGGGACATTCTCACCATGCCGGGTCTGCCCAAGACCCCGGCGGCAGAGGCCATCGACGTGGACGAAAACGGCGTCATCTCCGGCCTGTTCTGATAGGTAACATAACACGATAGAAATAGTAAAAAAGCATCGCATCTGCATAGCAGATGCGATGCTTTTTGTTCTCTTATCCCCTCAGAACAACCGCCGGCCCGTCAGGAAGTGACTGGCATAGTAGCTCTCGCTGAAGGATGTGATCTTCACACAGTTGAAGCGGGAATCGGAGGTGGCGTGGATGAACTGCCCGTCCCCGATGTAGATGCCGCAGTGGGAAGCGGCACTGGAGGAGAAATCCGCATCCTGAAAGAACACCAGATCCCCCGGCTGCAGTTCCCCGAAGCCCACCGCCGTGCCGTAGCTCAGTTGATCCGTGGCCCCGTGGGGCAGATACACCCCGAACTGCTGATAGATGTACATGGTGTAGCCGGAGCAGTCAAAGCCGCTGGGAGACGCCCCGCCATAGGCGTAAGGCACCCCCTGATAGGACAGGGCCAGCGCCACCAGCTCCGACGCAGAGCCGGAAGCCGTTCCGGCGTCGCCGCCGCTGGGCAGGTCGTCGGAGCCGCCGGAGGAACCAGTATCGGAGGACGTATTTCCCCCGGGCTGGGGCCGGGAGGCAGACAGCTCCAGATAATCCCCGGAAACGTAGCCGCTCACCCCGTCGTAGTCTACATAAAACCAGCCGTTTTCAAACCGGGACACCGACACCCACGCCCCATTGGGGAGGGATGTCACCGTCCCATAGCCGGTACCGGCCCCGGAGCGCAGATTCAGTGCATCCGCCGTCACCTGTCCGTAGCCGGTCAGGCCGGAGGTCCGCAGGTCCAGATATTCCCCAGAGAGATAGCCCTCGATGCCGTCGTAGCGCACCTGATACCAGCCGCCGCTCTTTCCCGTGACGGCCACTGTGGTGCCATAGTCCACCAGCGCCAGCGCCTCGGCGTCCCAATCGCCGCTGCGGCGGATGTAGAGGGCGTCAGTGGTGACAGCCGCCGCCAGCACAGAGGTATCCGTCGCCGGAAGGCTCTCCTCCTCCGCAGGCTCCGCTGTCACGTCTGCCGTCGGCTCCGCCGTCTGGGGGGCCGCCAGAGCCGCAGTCTCCGCCGCCTTCAGCTTCTCCAGTGCCTCTCTTGGCACCACCATGCCCAAGTGGACGGCGGGGGAAACCACATTCTCCGGCGGCGTGCGCTCCGTGGTGAGATGTACCGTACACAAAGCCGCCAGCAGGATCACCAGCGCCGCCAGCAGAAATTTTCGTGTCATGCCGGACACCCTTTCTCTCGCTTATTTCCCGGCCAGAGCCCGCTCCAGCCAGATGGAGCCCACGTCCATAGCGGCGTACAGGCTGTCCTTCTCGGACTTCTTCACCACCCGGTCACGGGACTTCAGGTCGGGATCCGTCAGCTGCAGCTGCACGGACACACGGGTGGCCACGTCCATGTCCTGCTCCTTCTTGGTGTCCAGGATCTGCAGCATAATGATGTACTTGTCCGCCATGCTGCCGTAGTAAATGATGTTGTCGATACGGCGCAGAGGGTGGTTTTTATAGATGAGACCCTCGGTCTTTTTGTTTTCAGCCATTTGAATAACTCCCTTCTTTAATAGAACCATACACTTGTAACCAAATTGTAACACACACCGCTCCCCTTGTCAATTCGCCCGCCGGGAAAAAGCCTGCCGCTTTCTGTCGTCGGTATCATTCCACGCCCTTCCGCCGCTAAATTTTTAGCATCCACATTAATTTTATCTCATATTAGTAAGGTTTCATGATCCCATTTTACAGCGATTTTCGCATACACAGCGCAGATAGTGAAATCCTTTCCGCCAAATCCCCCATAGTTTCGTCACGTTTTCGTCACATAACAGAAAACAACCTCTCTATACGCTAAAAAGTGCTTGCCAAAAAATGGCAGTTGGTGTATAATGACCAGAGATTTTCAAAAGAGGAGACCTTGCCATGTCTGCTATGACTGCTTCGGAGCGCCGCCAGCAAATCGCCCGGCTGCTTTCCGCATCCCAAGCGCCTATCAGCGCCACGACCCTTTCTCAGGAGCTGGGCGTCAGCCGTCAGATCATTGTGGGGGATATCGCCCTGCTGCGTGCCGCCGGTCAGGAGATCACCGCCACCGCACGGGGCTATGTGATCCCCGCACAAAATGGCCTGCTGCGCCGCATCGCCTGTATACACTCTGCCGAGGAGACACGGGACGAGCTCGACGCCATGGTGGACTGCGGCTGTACCGTGGTGGACGTCATCGTGGAGCACCCGGTCTACGGGCAGCTTACCGCTCCCCTGCACCTGTCCAGCCGTCTGGACGTGGATCAGTTCATGAAGCGCATGGACGGGGCCGCCCCCCTGTCCCAGCTCACCGGCGGCGTGCATCTGCACACCCTCTCCTGCCCGGACGAGACCGCCTATGAGCATCTGCTGCAGCTTCTGCGCCAGCGGGGCTTTCTGGTGGAGTGACCACCGACCCTAAAAGAACGACCATTTCCCCTTTTCCCGGCGGAGGCCCTCCCTCCGCCGGGAATTTTTCTGTTGACAAATGGAAAAGAGCCGCTATAATATTGGAAAGCGGTCATGTGTCAAGACACCAAAGTTTACCAATAAGAGAGGGACACTCATGAACAAATTCAAAGCATTTCTGGCCCGGAAGAACATCGTGTTCTCCGCCAAGCGCTACTTCATCGACGCCATGGGAGCTATGGCGCAGGGTCTCTTCTGCACCCTGCTGGTGGGCACCATCCTCAACACTCTGGGGACGCAGCTGCACATCGGCTTCCTGACGGAGAGCATCGTCACCATCGGCAAGGGCGAGGGGGCCGTGGCCTACACCATCGGCAGCCTGTGCTCCGCCATGGTGGGCCCCGGCATGGCGGTAGCCATCGGCCGGGCGCTGGAGGCCCCGCCGCTGGTGCTGTTCTCCCTGATCCCCGTGGGCTTCGCCACCAACTCCATGGGCGGAGCCGGCGGCCCGCTGGCGGTGCTGTTCGTCACCATTCTGGCCGCCGAGCTGGGTAAGGCCGTCAGTAAGGAGACTAAGATCGACATTCTGGTGACGCCCATCGTCACGGTGCTGGCGGGTATCGGCTTCGCCGCCCTCATTGCCGCCCCGGTGGGCAAGGCTGCCTCCGCCGTGGGACAGGCCATCATGTGGGCCACGGAGCTCCAGCCCTTCTTCATGGGGATCATCGTCTCCGTGGTCATCGGCGTGGCCCTGACCCTTCCCATCTCCTCCGCCGCCATCTGTCTGGCGCTGGGCCTGACGGGTCTGGCCGGCGGCGCCGCCGTAGCAGGCTGCTGCGCCCAGATGATCGGCTTCGCCGTCATGAGCTTCCCAGAGAACCGCTGGGGCGGTCTGGCGGCGCAGGGACTTGGCACCAGTATGCTGCAAATGGGCAACATCGTCCGCAATCCCCGTGTCTGGATCCCCCCCACGCTGGCCGCCGCCGTCACCGGCCCCATCGCCACCTGCGTCTTTGAGCTGCAAATGAACGGTCCCGCCGTGTCCAGCGGCATGGGCACCTGCGGGCTGGTGGGGCAGATCGGCGTATATACCGGCTGGGTCAGCGACGTGGCCGCCGGACTGAAGCCCGGCATCGGCGCCATGGACTGGCTGGGGCTGGTGCTGATCTCCTTCGTGTTGCCGGCGGTGCTGACGTGGCTGTTCGCCATGCCTCTGCGGAAGTGGGGCTGGATCAAGCCCGGCGACCTGAAGCTGGATCTGTAAGTCTTTCGTCTAAAAAAAGATGGCCTGCGGCATCGCCGCAGGCCATCTTTTATCATTCTGTCAAAACCGCAGCAGCAGCTCCCGTGCGATCTCCTGTCCCTGCCGCAGATAGATGCGGGGTACCCGCTTGCTGACGGCGCAGGTCAGCTCATAGGGGATGGTTCCCGCCTGCTCCGCCATATCGTTGACGGAGTTGTCCGGCCCGAAGATCTCCACCTCGTCCCCCACGTCCACGCTGGGCCGATCCGTCAGATCGATCATGCACATATCCATGCAGATGCGTCCCCGCTGGGGGGCAGGCCCCTCCGCCGTCATCATCTGCCACCGGTCGGACAGGCACCGGAAAAATCCGTCGGCGTAGCCGTAAGGCACCACGCCCATGCGGGTGGTGCGGTCCGTGACGAACCGCCGCCCATAGCTGACGGAGGTCCCCGGCTCATAGACCTTGATGGTGCTGACGGTGGTTTTCAGGGTCATCACCGGCCGCAGACCAAGCTGCCCGGCAAATTCACCGCAGCCATACAGCAGCAGCCCCGGCCGCACCATATCCAGATACGTCTCCGGCCACCGGGCCACCGCCCCGGTGTTGGCGCAGTGCCGCAGGGGGAACCTCCGTCCCAGCCGCTGCTCCACCGCCCCGATGACCCGGCAGAACAGGTCGAACTGCCCCCGTGTATAGGCGTCGCTCTCCGCATCCGCCTCATCGGACACAGCGAAATGGGTGAAGATACCCTCCGCCTCCAGTCCCGGCAGGGTGCAGGCAGCACAGATGCCCGCCACCCCTGTCTCAAAGTGATCGCCTCCGCACAGGAAGCCCAGCCGGGACATCCCGGTATCCACCTTGATGTGGATCTTCAGCGTGCCGCCGCAGCGCACCGCCTCGGCGCTGTACTCCAGTGCCTTGGCTTCGCAGGTCACCGCCTGCGTGATGTGGTAGCGCAGCAGCTCCTCCACCCGCTCCGGCGGTGTGTGGCCCAGAATCAGGATGGGCATGGTGATGCCCCCGGCCCGCAGCTCCATAGCCTCGTCCAGACTGGACACCGCCAGATAGTCCGCCCCCAGCTCCTCCAGCACCCGGGACACCTGCACCGACCCGTGGCCATAGGCGTCCGCCTTCACCACGCCCACGAATCTTGCGCCTGTCCGTTGCCGCAGCGTCTGATAATTATGCGCCAGCGCATCCAGATCGATCTCCGCCCAGGTGCGCTTCAGTGTGGATTCCATGTCCGTTCCTCCTCTGCCCCGCAGGGCCAGATATCTTGCCTCTCATGATACTACATCCCGCCGGAAAAATCTATGGGCAGAACACCGAAAAGCGGGGACGGTCTCCCGTCCCCGCCGCCGTTACTTCCTCCGGCAGGCCGCTGCCACCAGTCCGCCCAGCGTCACCAGCGCCAGTACGTTGGGCAGCACCATCAGCTGGTTGAATAGATCCGCCAGCTCCCATACCAAGTCGTTGGACAGGCACGAGCCCAGAAAGATGAACCCGATGGCCAGCACCGAATACACCCCCACGGCCTTCTCCCCCAGCAGCCACGATACGTTGAGCCGCCCGAAGAAGTTCCAGCTGAGGATGGTGGAAAAGGCGAAGAACAGCAGGCACACCGCCACGAACATACTGCCTGCCCGGCTGCCCAGCACCGTGCCGAAGGCCAGCTGCGCCATGTTGGCCTTGCTGACTCCCTCCGCCGCCCCGGCGGAGAGGATGCCGTTTCCTGCATACAGGGTGGAGATCACCACCAGCGCCGTCATGGTCAGCACCACGAAGGTATCGATGAACACACCCGTCATGGCCACCACGCCCTGCTCGTGGGGATGCTTCACCTTGGCCATGGCGTGGGCGTGAGGTGTGGAGCCCATGCCCGCCTCATTGGAGAACAGCCCCCGCTTGACCCCCTGACTGACGGCCATTTTCAGGGCATAGCCCAAACTGCCGCCGATGATAGCGTTGGGGACGAAGGCGTAGCGGAAGATCATCCCCACCGCCTCCGGCAGGTACCGGACCCGGCACACCAGCACCACAAGTCCCCCCAGCAGGTACAGCGCCGCCATGATCGGCACCAGCTTCTCCGTGACTCCGGCGATGCGCTGGATACCTCCCAGAAACACCACCGCCGCCAGCACCGCCACCACGATGCCCACCGACCACGACGGCACACCGAAGGCAGCGGCGCAGGTCTCCCCGATGGAGTTGGACTGCACCATGCACCCCATGAAGCCCAGCGCCAAGATCAGTGCCACGGCGAAAAAGCCCGCTAAAAACGTGCCGAACCTCCCCGGAAAGGCCCGCTTGATATAGTACACCGGCCCGCCGCTGACGCTGCCGTCCTCGGCCACCCGGCGGGTCTCCTGCGCCAACACCGCCTCGGCGTAGATGGTGGCCATGCCGAAAAAGGCGATGATCCACATCCAGAAGATGGCCCCCGGCCCGCCCAGCAGGATGGCACCGCAGGCGCCAATGATGTTGCCGGTACCCACCTGAGCGGCGATGGCAGTGGTCAGGGCCTGAAAGGAGGACAGGCCCCCCTTCTGCCTGCCGCCCCGCATACTGAACTCCCCGAACACCGCCCGCATCCCCTCACCGAAGCACCGTACCTGCACAAATCGGGTGCGGACGGAGAAATACAGGCCCGTGCCAATGAGCAGGAACACCAGAATATAATCCGACAGATAAAAGTTGATGCGCTGTACCAACTGCAATACCGCTTCCATAGTGTGTCTCCTCCCTGCCCCCTGTAAAAAAAGGAGCCGCCGGCCTGCGCCAGCGACTCCGGAGAAACCACCGCTCACCGCCCTGCGGGCGGCCCGGTCGCTCTGTCCTTTTGCCTGAGAGATTCGGCCCGTGGGCCTTGCACCTTCGGCACTCACTGTCGTGAGTTTCTCCAGAGTCCCCTCCCCGGCCAGTCTCCTTGGATTCTGTCCGTTTCTTGGGGGCATATGTTTTTGTTGGAGGTACTATACCACAGATGGCCGGCGGATACAAGCCCTATCTGCAAAAATTTTTCCCGTCATCACTTCAGTCGCTGCCACCGGCCCTCCCGCAGGGTCCCTGCCGTCACGGGACAGTCCAGCACCGCTGCCAGCCGCCGGGCCAGCGGCCACTCCTCCGCCCGGTCCACCTGATTCAGAAACACCCGGTCGTGGAGGCCCTCCAGACGCACCACACGAGCCGCCAGCTCCGGCGTTACCTCCCGATCCTCCGTGGCGCCCGCCAACCGGGCATACAGCTCCGGCCGATGGGCCATGCGGCTGATGGGCTTGCCGAAGCCGTCGGCCCCCATCACCAGCACCGTAGCCTGCCGCTCCTCCGGCAGCACCGGCTCCCAGTCGGCATGGGCCTTGAAGGGCCGCCCCGCCGAGCCGTCGGCCTCCACCAGCACGAAATCCGCCATGGTCTCCCAGCCATCTATGGCCGGGGCCGTCAGCTTCCCCTGCCCCATAGGAGTCCCGGCGCAGGCGATGCCCCGGCGGCGCAGCTCCTCCCGCAGCGTCCCCTCCTCCGTGCAGACCCTCAGATGCGCCGGGGGCCATATCTTGGTGGTGGTACACACCAGCACCGTCCCCTGCTGCCGCAGCTCCGACGCCAGATGGTACATCAGCGTGGTCTTGCCGCCGCCGCCGATAAGCGCCGTCAGTCCCGGCCCGATCTCCAGCAGTTCCCGCAGTTCCATCCCGTGATCCGCCCCTTTCGTATCCGTTTTTCCCAATATACCACACTTTCCCGAAAAAAACGAGGCCCCTTCTGTGAAAATCCTCCCGCTTCCCCGGCGTTTTTCCGCAGGATCACTATATTTTGTGCTTTCTTTTCTCTGTAATATCCCTTATCTTGTGTCGATTGTGAAGTATTGCCAAAATTTCCTCCGGATTTTTGGTGCTGGTTTTCGTCTATATTTTGGCTCTCCCCCTTGCATCACCACCATATATAGTGTATGATAACAGTGTTCGCATTCATAGCCGCCCTGTGGCGACTTTTCATACGGCAAGGAGGAGAAAGAGAATGAAGATCATCAAGCGCAACGGCTCCGAGGTGGCCTTTGACATCACCAAGATCATTGTGGCCATCACCAAGGCCAACGAGGACGTGGACGAGGCCGACCGCATGACCCCGGTGCAGATCCGCCGCATCGCTGAATCCGTGGAGCTGCAATGTCAGAAAATGAACCGTGCCGCCACCGTGGAGGAGATCCAGGACATGGTGGAGCACCACATCATGGCCCATGGGGCCTTCGAGGTGGCCAAGCACTACATCACCTACCGCTACACCCGCTCTCTGGTGCGCCGCTCCAACACCACCGACGACAAGATCCTCTCCCTCATCGAGTGCAACAACGAGGAAGCCAAGCAGGAGAACTCCAATAAGAACCCGGTGGTGAACTCCACTCAGCGGGACTACATGGCCGGCGAGGTGAGCCGGGATATCACCAACCGCCTGCTGCTGCCCCGTGAGATCGTGGAGGCTCACGAGGAGGGCATCATCCACTTCCACGACACGGATTATTATGCCCAGCATATGCACAACTGCGATCTGGTGAATCTGGAGGATATGCTGCAAAACGGCACCGTCATCACCGGTACCCTCATCGAGCGGCCCCACAGCTTCGCCACCGCCTGCAACATCGCCACCCAGATCGTGGCCCAGGTGGCCAGCAACCAGTACGGCGGCCAGTCCATCAGCCTGACCCATCTGGCCCCCTTTGTGGAGGTCAGCCGCCAGAAGATCCGCAGGATCGTTCAGGCGGAGATGGACTCCATCGGCTTTGACCCCGGTGAGGAGAAGATCCACGAGTTGGTGGAGACTCGCCTGCGGGAGGAGATCCGCCGCGGCGTACAGACCATCCAGTATCAGGTGGTGACGCTGCTGACCACTAACGGACAGGCTCCCTTCATCACCGTGTTCATGTACCTCAACGAGGCCCACGACGAGCGGGAGAAGAAGGACCTTGCCATGATCGTGGAGGAGATGCTCCTCCAGCGGTATCAGGGCGTCAAGAATGAGCAAGGCGTGTGGGTCACCCCCGCCTTCCCCAAGCTGATCTATGTGCTGGAGGAGGACAACATCCACGAGGACGCCCCCTATTGGTATCTGACGGAGCTGGCGGCCAAATGTACCGCCCGGCGCATGGTGCCGGACTACATCTCCGAGAAGAAGATGAAGGAACTCAAGGGCGACGTGTATACCTGCATGGGCTGCCGCTCCTTCCTGACCCCCGACCGCTTCACTGACGCCGGAGTGGGCAACATCGCCAACGCCGGGAATTACGAGCCCGGCAAGCACAAATACTACGGTCGGTTCAATCAGGGCGTGGTCACCATCAACCTACCGGACGTGGCCCTGTCCTCCGGCGGCAATATTGAGAAATTCTGGAAGATCTTCGACGAGCGGCTGGAGCTGTGCCACCGTGCGCTGCGCTGCCGCCACGAGCGCCTGAAGGGTACCACCTCCGACGCCGCCCCCATCCTGTGGCAGTACGGTGATCTGGACCGCCTGAAAAAGGGTGAGGTCATCGACAAGCTGCTCTACGGCGGCTACTCCACCATCTCTCTGGGCTACGCCGGTCTCTACGAGTGCGTCAAGTTCATGACCGGCAAGAGCCACACCGACCCCTCCGCCACCCCCTTTGCCCTGTCCATCATGCAGCGGATGAACGACAAGTGCAAGGAGTGGAAGAACGCCGAGGACATTGACTACTCCCTCTACGGCACGCCGCTGGAGTCCACCACCTACAAGTTCGCCAAGTGTCTGCAAAAGCGCTTCGGCGTCATCGAGGGCATCACCGACAAGGGCTACATCACCAACAGCTACCACGTCCACGTCACCGAACCCATTGACGCCTTCACCAAGCTGGAGTTCGAGGCCCAGTTCCAGCACCTGTCCCCCGGCGGCGCCATCAGCTATGTGGAGGTGCCGGATATGCAGAACAACATCCCCGCCGTGCTGGAGGTCATGAAGTTCATCTATGACCATATCATCTACGCCGAGTTGAACACCAAGAGCGACTATTGTCAGGTCTGCGGCTGGGACGGCGAGATCAGCGTAGTGGAGGAGGACGGCAAGCTCATCTGGAAATGCCCCCAGTGCGGCAATACCGATCAGGATAAGATGAACGTGGCCCGCCGCACCTGCGGCTACATCGGCACCCAGTTCTGGAATCAGGGCCGCACGCAGGAGATCAAGGACCGGGTCCTTCACCTGTAAGCCCCCATTTCCCCGCAATATCTTACCGAAAAGAGACCATGTCATGTACTACGGAGCCCTGAAAAAATGTGATATCGCCAACGGAGCCGGAGTGCGGGTGACGCTGTTCGTCTCCGGCTGCACCAACCACTGCCCCGACTGCTTCCAGCCCCAGACCTGGGACTTCTGCTACGGCCGGCCCTTCACCCACGAGACGGAGACGGAGATCTTCCGGGAGCTGGACAAGCCCTTCATCAGCGGACTGACGGTGCTGGGCGGTGAGCCCTTCGAGCCTCGGAACCAGCGTGACCTGCTGCCCTTCCTGCGGGAGATCCGCCGCCGCTATCCCCGGAAGAATATCTGGTGCTTCACCGGCTTCCGGCTGGAGGATGAGCTGCTGCAGGATGGCTCCTACCCCCGCTGCGAGGTGACAGACGACCTCCTGCGCTGCATTGATATTCTGGTGGACGGCCGCTTCCTCCGGGAGGAAAAAGACATCTCCCTCCAGTTCCGTGGCAGCCGCAACCAGCGCATCATCGATCTGCCCCGAACCCTCTCCTCCGACCGCATTGTCCTCTGGGATCAGCTGCGCCGATAGTACCATCCACGCATCCCTTATATCTCCTCCTGAAGGGGGTGGCCTTCTACCAGAGGCCGCCCCTTTATTG
>ENA-USUM01000750-USUM01000750.1-human-gut-metagenome-genome-assembly--contig:-NODE-750-length-19719-cov-6.664749_pt1 | contig 19719 bp, 10 predicted proteins | sample MGYA00250063_ERZ773402 | MGnify/ENA primary metagenome ERZ773402 (study PRJEB29103, sample SAMN06112030) | human gut metagenome | biome: human gut; feature: ankylosing spondylitis patient; material...
AGTTGCCAGTAGCCAGTCGATCACACTGCCATCCCACAACATCACAATCAAAGATGCTTTCTCCGAAATAGAGAAACAAACAGGTATGTCGGTCGACTATGATGAGTCGGTCATTAATCTGAATAAACAGGTCAATGCCTCTGTTAACAATAAATCTTTGAATGAAACACTCGCACTGATCCTGAAAGAGAGCGGATGCACATTCGTCATCCGGAACAATCACATCATCATCTCTGCCCAAACGGTTCAACAGCAACAGAAACAAGTGACGATTTCCGGTACGGTAAGTGACAATTTAGGCCCTATTGCCGGTGCTAACGTGGTAGAAAAAGGCACAACCAACGGGATCATCACAGATATGGACGGCAATTATACCCTCTCGGTTCCCCAGGGAGCGGTGATCCAGTTTTCCTATATCGGATACGTGACCAAAGAGATTACAGTCGATAGCCAGAAGAACATCAACGTGCAGTTGGCGGAAGACGCACAGAAGCTGGACGAAGTCGTCGTCGGTTATGGGACGGCCAAGAAAAGCGACCTGGCCGGGTCTGTTGTCCGTGCCGATCTGGGAACTTTGCAGGAATCACCGAATATCAGCTTGGGTTCGGCATTACAGGGGACGGTTCCCGGACTGAACGTAAGCTCGGTATCTGAAGCCGGTAAAGATCCGGATATGTCTATTCGCGGCCGTACGTCCATCAGTGGCGGTAACAGTCCGTTGATCGTTCTGGACGGCATCATTTTCCGTGGGAACATGGTCGATATCAATATGAACGATGTCGAATCCATCGATATCCTGAAAGATGCAAGCGCCGCCGCCATTTATGGATCGGAAGCCAGCAACGGTGTGATCCTGATCACTTCCAAAACGGGTAAGGTGATGAGTAAACCGACAATCGAATACAGCGGTTCGTTCTCTTACCAGCAACCGACCAACAAAGACATGTATCCCGAAGGACGCGACGGGTTCCTTCGCAAGATCGCAGACCGCTTCCTCGAAGAAAGCCGTATTGGAGACGATATGCTCCAACCGAATCCGAATTGGGATCCGACTTCGCATTTGATGGACCGCAACGCACTGGACGGATATGAAAACGGGACGGAAACCGACTGGTGGAATATGCTGACAAACAAAACCCCTTATATCCAAAATCACAATCTGAGTGTAAGAGGGAAAAACGAATTGAGCAGCTACTTCTTCTCTATGGGTTATACAGATCAGAAGAACTTGGTAATCAACGATACATACAAACGCTACAACATCCGTATCAACATGGATACCAAAATCACGAGCTTCCTGAAAGTAGGTGTGCAATCATTCTTCACTGTCAGCGATTATTCAGGTGAATCACCCGATCTGTCTACTGTCGTAGGACTTCCTCCTATTGTTGCGGCAACCGATGAAAACGGCGACTATATTCGCGAACCGTATAAAAACTCCCTGAATCCGTTACTGACTATCCAACAGGATGACACCAACAAGCGTTACAATCTGTTCGGAAACTTCTATGCAGACATTGATTTCCCATTTCTGAAAGGATTGAATTACCGTATGAACTTCTCGCAGAACCTGATCGAAAACAAGATTTACAACTTCAACAAATGGGGAGCGAACTTTACAGGTTCCGGTTCAAAAGAGAACAACAGCGAGTATAACTGGACAGTCGACAACATCCTGTCGTATAAAAACAAGTTCGGAAAGCATGCAATCAATGCCACTTTCGTATATGGAGTGGAAAAAAGACAGTACGAGATGACAAAGGCAGGAGCAACCAACTTCTCTAATGATATTCTGGGCTACAACAAACTGGACGCAGGGCAGGCAGACTTGCAAACAGCTAAATCAGGCGCATGGACAGAATCCAGCCTGTACACCATGCTGCGTGCCATCTATACGTTCAACGACAAATATATCGTCACCGGAACAGTCCGCCGCGATGGGTTCTCCGGATTCGGGAAAAACCACAAGTTCGGTGTATTTCCCTCCGCTGCTTTGGCATGGCGTATCAGCGAAGAAGACTTCTTCAAAAATAATGTGGACTGGATGGAGAACCTGAAACTGCGCCTCTCTTATGGCCAAAACGGTAACCGTACGGTAGGACGGTATCAGACAATGGCACAGATGGGAGCCGGAGTTGGCTCCGTTAAAGTGGACGACTCGACTGTCAATGCCGGGTACCTGTTTGGAGATGGCGTAAGCGCCGAACAAATGCAATGGATCAAATCGTTGGCCAACGCCGATTTGAAATGGGAAACGACCAATACGTTCAATATCGCCGCCGATTTCAGTGCTTTAAACAGTCGTATTTTCGGTACTGTTGAATATTACACATCGCAAACGAACAACTTGTTATTCAATATCAATATTCCGCAAATGAACGGTCTGGACAAAATCCCGTCCAATATCGGTAAAATGAGCAACAAAGGTTTTGAAATGACCGTAACAGGAATCCCTATAGAAACAAAAGATTTCTCCTGGGATGTCACATTCAACTTCTCCCGTAACCGCAACAAGGTTAAAAGTATTCTGGGAATCGATGCCGACGGTGACGGACGGGAAGACGACCTGATCTCCGATAAGATATTTATCAACCATCCGTATGGAGTTTGTTATGATTACAACATCATCGGCATGTGGCAGATTGCAGACAAACAGAATGGCCTGATTCCCGACGGATTCGAATATGGGACTTATAAAGTGGAAGATGTTAACAACGATGGCAAATATACCGCCGATAAAGACCGGAAGATAATAGGCTATTCCGATCCTGCTTATCGCTTCAGCATCCAGAACTCATTCCGCTACAAAAATTGGGAATTCAAATTCATGATCAATTCCGTACAAGGGGGAAAGAATTATTATTACGGACAGCCGGGCAAAGACCTTGCCAATCCGGATAATATCTACCAGAACAACCTGTTCAACTTCGATTACTGGACACCGGAAAACCCGAACGCACGTTACCGCCAGTTAGGCTATTATACTCAAGCGCTCGGATACACGTTTTCCCCTTATGTACAACGCAGCTTCGTCCGTTTGCAGGATGTTACATTGTCCTATAATGTACCCGCCTCTTTCCTAAGCAAGTTCAAAGTCAACCGGCTGAAACTGTATGTAACAGGAAAGAACCTCCTTACTTTCACCGACTGGGATGGTTGGGATCCTGAAACAGGAACTGGTCTGAACACGAGCAAGTATCCAGTTATGAGAAGCTATTCTATTGGTCTTAATCTTGAATTTTAATTATATATGAATATGAAATCAATCAAATACGGCATTATGCTTTTAGCGGCATTCGCCTCCTTTTCTTCATGCGACGAGCACGACTTTCTGAAAGAAGAACCTCTGGATTTTTATTCGCCGGAGAATTCCATGGAGACAAGCGCTCATTTCCAATCATCATTAAACTACCTGTATAACCGCGTAAGATATCAGGTCTGCGAGATGACAATGGACACCCGCTTCGCTTTCTATTATGCAACAGATTTTGCTTTCAACGGAACCGATTACTATAAGCCGGCAAAGTTGAATGATTATAAAAACGTGATGGTACCGACTTTTGCCGTACCTAAAGAGGTTTGGAAAGAATCCTACACGGTCATATCCAATGCCAACGTTATTTTAAACCGTTTAACAAATGCCAGCCAGGTAAATGACGAAGATAAAAAGGTAATCAGAGGAGAAGCTTTGGTGTTCAGAGGGTATGCTTACCGTATGCTAGCCAATCTATTCGGGGGCGTCCCTTTGATTCTGGAAGAAATCACGACTCCTCGCCGCGACTATGTACGGGCAAGCCGGGAAGAAGTTTATAAGCAAATCAAACAAGATCTGGAAGAAGCTGTTTCTTTGCTTCCTAATATCGAATCGGTAAAAGACGGAAAGCTAAGTAAGCAGGTCGCACAACACCTGTTGGCAGAAGTCAACATCTGTTTAGGCTTATATGACGAAGCGATACAAGCGGCAAGTGCCGTAATCGACCATCCGGAAATGGCACTTATGACCAACCGTTTCGGTTCACGTCAGAACGAAGCCGGCGATGTCTATTGGGATCTGTTCCGGCTGAACAACCAAAACAGGGGTAGCGGTAACAAAGAAAGTTTATGGGTGCTGCAATATGATTACCTAAATCCGGGTTCCAACACGGACTACAATGCGTCATTCAGCTTTATCCCTTACTACCAGAATATCAAAATAACGGCTAAAAATGAGGCAGGTGAGGAAATCAATACAACAGCGTTCTTAGGAGTGACGGATGGCAAATGTGGACGTGGTATCGGCTGGATCCAGCCGACCAGCCATTTCTTCAATGATATTTGGTCCAAAGGTTCGGAAAACGACATCCGGAACTCGGAATACAACATCATCCGCGACGTGCGTATCGATAATCCGGAATCTCCGGCTTTCGGGCAATGGCTGGTAAAAGACGGTTATTACAAACAGCTTGACTCGATCCGCCAGTGGTATCCGCTGATGACAAAGATTTCTCGTGTTAACAACTTCCCCGAAGAATTCTACCAGAAAGACGCAAACGGTAATCCTTTGATGACTCCTTTCGGCGAACATCTGGTAATCAACAGTGCGAACGGCTCCTATAAAGACGTTTACTTGTTCCGCCTTGCCGAAACCTACCTACTGAGAGCGGAAGCGTATGTCAACAAGGGTGACCAGGCAAAAGCGGCAGCCGATGTCAATACGGTTCGTAGTCGTGCAAATGCCGATCCGGCACAACCGGCAGAAGTAAACATCGACTATATCCTGGACGAACGCCTACGCGAGTTGTATTGCGAAGAACTCCGCATGCTGACTTTATGTCGTATGGGTAAACTTGCCGACAGGAACCGAAGATATAACCCCAGAACAGGCATGAGTATAGAGGATTATCATAATCTCTGGCCAATCCCCTACTCGGAAATCGAACGGAATGTATATGCCACGATCGAACAAAATCCGGGATATTAATTCATTTTAAATCTTTAAAGTGTCCGGATGAATTGCATATCTTTGCATCTGGACACTTTTTTGTATAATCTTAAAAATACCATGTATATGCGCACTATTTCTTATCTGATCTCATTCTTGTTGCTGGCCGCGTGCACGGGAACACCCTCAAAAGCACCACTCACCTTGTGGTACGACAAGCCTGCCCAAAACTGGGACGAGGCACTCCCCATCGGGAACGGCCGTGCGGGAGCAATGGTTTTCGGAGGAGTTGAGAAAGAACAACTTCAACTGAATGAAAACACGTTATACAGCGGGGAACCGTCAGTCGTTTTCAAAGATGTGAAAATAACACCGGAGATGTTCGACAAAGTTGTCGGGCTGATGAAAGCCGGAAAATACAAGACAGCTTCCGACCTGGTTTGCAAGAACTGGCTGGGACGCCTGCACCAATATTACCAACCGTTCGGAGACCTGCATATCCAAAACAACAAGCCGGGAGATGCTGCCGGATACAAACGGGCATTAAACATCTCGGATGCGGTTGCCACAACAGTCTATAAACAAAACGGAGTGAAATACGAACGGGAAGTATTCGCTTCCCATCCGGACAATGTGATCGTCATGCATCTGAAAAGCGATACACCGAATGGCATCGACATCTCGCTCGATTTCACATCACCTCATCCGACAGCCCTGCAAAAAGGGACTGACGACCGTCTGATCCTGCACGGACAGGCTCCCGGCTATGTGGAACGGCGTACATTCGAGCAAATCGAACAATGGGGCGACCAATACAAACACCCTGAACTCTACGATGCGAACGGCAAACGCAAGTTCGACAAACGGATGCTTTACGGCGACGAGATCGGCGGGAAAGGTATGTTTTTCGAAGCCCAGTTGAAACCGGTCTTCCCTAAAGACGGGAAATGTGAGATTACCGACGCCGGTATCCATATATACAACACGGACGAAGTCTATTTCATACTCAGTATGGCAACAAGTTTCAATGGTTTCGACAAAAGTCCGAGCCGGGATGGTATCGATCCTTCGGCCAAAGCAGCCAGCATTCTGGAAAAAGCCCTTTCCTATGACTATCAGACACTGAAACAACGCCATACGGAAGATTACCGTTCCCTTTTCGACCGAGTCGATTTCGAACTGTTTTCCTCTCCCGAACAAAAGGCGATGCCGACCGACAAACGTCTCGAACAGTTTGCCGGAAACGCCGATCCCGACTTGGCAGCTCTCCTGTTCCAATTCGGACGTTACCTGATGATCAGCGGATCACGTCCAGGCGGACAACCTTTGAACTTGCAAGGAATCTGGAACAAAGACACAATTCCAGCCTGGAACTGCGGCTATACGATCAATATCAATACAGAAATGAACTACTGGCCGGCCGAACTCACCAATCTGTCGGAATGCCAAGAACCTCTTTTCCGAATGATCCGGGAACTGTCTGTCTCCGGTGCCGAAACAGCCCGGAATATGTATAACCGCCGTGGTTGGGTGGCCCATCATAACACATCCATCTGGCGAGAGTCCTTGCCGAACGACAACGTGCCGACAGCTTCTTTCTGGCCGATGGTGCAAGGGTGGTTGTGTAGCCACTTATGGGAACACTACCAGTTCACACAGGATGAAACATTCCTGAAAAACGAGGCCTATCCGTTGATGAAAGGGGCCGCCGAGTTCTTTGCCGACTGGCTGATAGACGATGGCAACGGTCATTTGGTGACTCCGGTAGGCGTCTCTCCGGAAAACCGCTTCATCACGGAAGACGGACAAACGGCAGCCATGAGTATGGGACCGACCATGGACATGGCCATTATCCGGGAAACTTTTACCCGCACGATCGCCGCTTCGGAAATGTTCAATCTGGATGAATCGTTTCGCAATGAATTGAAAGATAAATTAGCACGCCTGTTACCCTATCAAATCGGAAAGCGTGGACAACTACAGGAATGGATATATGACTTCAAGGAATGGGAACCTCAACACCGCCATTTCTCCCACTTGTACGGTTTCCATCCGAGCGACCAGATCACACCGGACAAAACACCGGAACTGTTCAATGCAGTCCGCAAAACACTCGAACTGCGGGGCGACTTGGCTTCCGGCTGGTCGATGGGCTGGAAAATAAACTGCTGGGCACGCTTGTTAGACGGCAACCACGCCTACAAGATCATCGCCAACCTGTTCAATCCTGTCGGATTCGGAAACAGTGCACATAGAGGAGGAGGGCTCTTCCGAAACTTACTGTGTGCACACCCTCCTTTCCAAATCGATGGAAATTTCGGCTATACGGCAGGTGTCGTTGAAATGTTATTGCAAAGCCATGCCGGATACATCCATCTGTTGCCTGCTTTGCCCGATGTATGGGCAGAGGGCTCTGTTTCCGGCCTGAAGGCACGGGGCAACTTCGAGATTACGATGAACTGGAAGAATGGAAAATTGACAGAAGCCAATATCCATTCGCTGTCTGGGAAAAGCTGTACACTTCGTGCCAGACAAGCATTCACGGTCAAATCGAACGGTAGAACCATAGCTACATCCACCCCGGTCCGGTCAAACGGTAAAGAATATTTCCAAGCGACATTCGAAACGCAAAAAGATGGAACATATCTAATCACACAATAAACACGAAGAAATGAAACAAACATTATCATTGATCGGAGTTTCCTTTTTATCTGTTGTCAGTTCACTGGCAGCAGATAAAAAGCCCAATATCATTCTGATTCTTGCCGACGACATGCGAGCTTCAGGAATGAACTTTTTAGGAAAAGAACAAGTCCAAACGCCCAACCTGGATAAATTGGCAGGAGAAAGTACAGTCTTCACCAACGCCCACATCATGGGTGGTACATCCGGAGCCGTCAGTATGCCAAGTCGGGCCATGCTAATGACCGGAAAATATCTTTATAACCTCGAAAAACAGGGAGCAACAATCCCGAATTCGCACACGATGATAGGTGAAACCCTTCAGAAAGCCGGCTATAATACATTCCATACCGGTAAATGGCATAGTAGCTATGAAGCCCTGAACCGTTGCTTTAAAGAAGGGAAAGCCATCTTTTTCGGAGGCATGTGGGATCACTGGAATGTTCCCTTGTACGATTACCATGCAGATATGAATTACGGAAAACGTCGTCCGGTCATCCATAACCAGGCAAAATCGAACAAAGTAGAATATGAAATAGGAGAATATATGTATTCAGGAAAGCATTCCGTAGATATTTTCACCCATGAAGCCGTCGAATATATTCAACAACAAAAAGATAAAAACCAGCCGTTCTTCTTGTCGGTAGCCTATATGTCTCCCCATGACCCTCGGAGCATGCCGGATGAATACATGCAGCTTTACGACCAGAGCCAAATACAACTTCCACCCAATTTTATGGAAAAGCACCCGTTCGATAACGGAGAATTAGAAATACGTGACGAAATATTGGCTGCTATTCCCCGCCGTCCGGATGAAATCAAAAAACATATCAGGGAATACTATGCCATGATCTCCCATGTAGACAAACGCGTAGGCAACATTATCCAAACTCTGAAAGATAACGGGTTATATGAAAACACAATCATCATATTTGCAGGAGACAACGGGTTGGCAGTCGGACAACACGGCCTGATGGGGAAACAGAATGTATACGAACATAGCGTTGGCGTCCCTTTGATGATCAAAGCTGCCGCACAGCATACCGGTAAAAAGACCGCAGACCTATGTTACTTGATAGACGTATTCCCAACCCTTTGCGACATGCTCCAACTACCTGTACCCCAATCGGTAGACGGTATCAGTCTACTTTCTTCCTTAGATGGGAAAGAGCCTGTCCGCGACTACCTATATTACAGCTATATGGATAATCAACGCGGCATTTCCGATGGAACCTGGAAGTTGATTGAATATCATGTGAATGGGAAACGCACGACCCAGTTATTCAATCTGAAAAACGATCCTTGGGAGAGGAACGATCTCAGCGGACAAAAGAAATACGAAAAAACAATCCAGCGTCTTCGCGAAAAGATGGCTGAAGAGCAGAAGAGGACAAATGATACATCTGTTTTCTGGAATAATTTCAGTTATTAATTATGTTTTCGCGCACACTCCATGTTTATTTAAAAATAAACTTCTACTTTTGTGGTCTGAACACATTATAAACCATCGATATGGATAAGAAAGTAATAACCTTTGGAGAAATCATGCTTAGACTGGCCACTCCAGACTATATAAGTTATTATAAAAGTGATAAAATGAATGCTACCTTTGATGGCGGTGAAGCTAATGTTGCCGTATCACTGGCAAACTATGGTATTGCAACCGAGTTTGTAACCCGTTTACCTAAAAACGACATTGCGCGTGCTTGCGTAATGGACCTGCGTAAATACGGTGTAGGGACTTCTCACATCGTTTACGGCGGCGACCGTTTGGGTATCTATTTTCTGGAAACAGGTGCGGTAGCCCGTGCCAGCAAAGTCGTCTATGACCGCGCTCACTCGGCTATCTCCGAAATCCAACCGGGAATGGTAAACTGGGAAGAAGTATTCAAAGATGCATCCTGGTTCCACTGGACAGGCATTACACCGGCCATTTCACAGGGTGCGGCAGATGCTTGCCTCGAAGCTATCCAAGTGGCAAACCGTATGGGTATCCCCGTATCATGCGACCTTAATTACCGCAAAAATCTGTGGAAATATGGCAAAACGGCCTCTGAAGTGATGCCGGAACTGGTTGCAGGTTGTGACGTAATCCTTGGTAACGAAGAGGATGCGGAAAAGGTATTCGGCATTAAACCAGAAGGTTTCGACGTAACAGCCACAAACGGTGAAGTAAACGCTGCCGAATTCGAATCCGTTTGCACACAATTGATGGCTAAATTCCCGCGTGCAAAGAAAGTGATCATCACACTGCGCGGCGCTATCAATGCAAACCACAATACGTGGGGCGGCGTTCTCTATGCCAAAGGCAAACTGTACCAGTCTCGTCGTTACGACATTACTCATATCGTTGACCGTGTAGGTGGTGGAGACTCTTTCATGGGAGGTTTGATCTACGGTCTGCTGACTTATACGACAGACGACCAGAAAGCACTCGATTTCGCTGTCGCTGCATCTTGCTTGAAACACACGATCTACGGCGACTTCAACCAAGTGACAGTCGAAGAAGTTGAAAAGTTGATGAGTGGCGATGCTTCCGGACGAGTTTCAAGATAAGTGACAATTCAATCATAAATTATAATTCAGAAATCATAAATCTTATCATGGCAAGATTCAATAAAATGCAGGTACTCGATGCGATCGTCAGTACAGGGATGGTACCTGTTTACTACAATAAAGATGTAGAAATCGCAAAGCAGGTTGTCAAAGCTTGCTACGAAGGTGGTGTCCGTGCATTCGAATTCACCAATCGCGGTGACTTCGCTCATGAAGTATTTGCCGAACTGATCAAGTTCGCTACAAAAGAATGCCCCGAACTGGTATTAGGCGTCGGATCTATCGTGGATGCCGGAACAGCTTCCCTATACTTGCAATTGGGTGCTAACTTCGTTGTCGGCCCATTGTTCAACCCGGAAATCGCAAAGGTTTGTAACCGTCGCTTGGTCCCATATACACCAGGATGCGGTTCCGTTTCGGAAATCGGTTTCGCCCAAGAAGTAGGTTGTGACCTGTGTAAGATTTTCCCTGCCGGAAACGTAGGCGGACCATCGTTCGTGAAGAACATCAAAGCTCCGATGCCTTGGTCTATGATCATGGCTACAGGCGCCGTAGAACCGACGGAAGAAAATCTGTCGGCCTGGTTTAAAGCTGGCGTGACTTGCGTAGGCATGGGTTCCAAGCTGTTCCCGAAAGAAATGATTGCAGCCGGCAACTGGGAGGCAATATCCACACTTTGCCGCGATGCACTGGCAACTATCAAGAAATATCGTTAAATGATTTCTGAATTATGATTTATGCGCCGATGATAAATCATAATTCAGAAATCTATAAATCATAAATCTAAAATCATAAATCATGAAATCCTTTCTCGATTCCAATTTCCTGCTCCAGTCCGAGACAGCTCAGAAACTGTATCACGAACACGCAGCCAAAATGCCAATCATCGATTATCACTGCCACTTGATCCCGCAACAGATAGCCGACAACTATCAGTTTGCCGACCTGACGGAAATATGGTTGGGTGGTGACCATTATAAATGGCGTGCGATGCGTGCCAACGGCGTACCTGAAACATACATCACAGGGGATAAACCAGCGTATGAAAAATTTGAAAAATGGGCTGAATCCCTGCAGTATGCCATGCGCAACCCTCTATATCACTGGACCCATCTTGAACTGAGCCGTATCTTCGGCATAGACAAGGTTCTGAATCCGTCCACCGCCCGCGAGATATACGACGAATGCACAGCCAAATTGCAAACACCGGAGTTCCGTGCCCAGGCAATCATGGAACGTATGAACGTGGAAGTCGTATGTACGACCGACGATCCGATCGATGATTTGAAATATCATACCCAGATCCGCCAAAGCAGTCTGAAAACCAAAGTGCTTCCTGCCTGGCGACCGGACAAGGCTATGGCAATCGAGAATGTCGATACATATAACGAATATCTGACCAAGTTGGAAGCAGCTGCCGACATGTCGATCCTCAACTTCAAAGACTTGATCGACGCTTTGCAGAAACGTCACGACTTCTTCGCGTCACAAGGCTGCCGCCTGTCCGACCATGGAATACTTACATTCTATGCCGAACCCTATACGGATGCTGAAATCGAGGCCATATTCCTGAAAGCACGTATGAAGAAAGAACTGACAGTCGAAGAAATCGACAAATTCCGTTCTGCCATGTTGTACGAATTTGCGGTTATGGATGCCAAAAGCGACTGGGTACAACAGTTCCACTATGGTGCAACCCGCAACAACAACGTCCGCATGTTTAAGCAATTAGGTCCCGACACAGGCTACGATGCAATTGGAGATGCAGAAGTCGCAGCTCCGCTAGCTCGCTTCCTGAGCCGTTTGGACGAAGAAGGCGTACTGGCAAAGTCTATCTTCTACAACCTAAACCCGCGCGATAACGAACTGCTGATGACAACGATCTACAGCTTTAACGACGGCACGGTTCCGGGCAAGATGCAGTATGGCTCCGGCTGGTGGTTCCTGGATCAGATTCACGGCATGGAAAAGCAGATGAACGCATTGTCCGACTTAGGATTGCTGAGCCGCTTCGTCGGAATGCTCACGGATTCACGCAGTTTCCTATCCTACCCGCGTCATGAATACTTCCGCCGCATCCTGTGTAACATCCTGGGCCGCGAAGTGGAAGACGGTCTACTGCCTGCATCCGAACTGCCGTTCATCGGTAAGATGGTCGAAGATATCAGTTACAATAATGCGAAAGGATATTTCAAGTTCTAAAAGAAACTTTCCTTAATTATAAAGGGCCGCGTCAGCAAAGATTTGACACGGCCCTTGTTTTTTTACCTCTTTCTTTTCGCTTTGGCAGCCGCCTCTTTGGCCTTTTGGGCTTCGCGGCGGGCTTTTTCTTTGGCCTTCAGCTTTTCTTTGTATTCGCGTTCCTTTTGCTTACGTTCTTTTTCCTTTTGCTTCAGGCGTTCCTTATACTCACGTTCTTTCTGCTTACGCAGTTCTTCACGGGCTTTGAGTTTCGCCTTACGGTCGGCTTCGACCTGTTTCAGCTTGGCCTTGCGGTCGCGTTCAAGCTGTTTTTCTCGTTCGGCTTTTGCTTTCAGCAACGCTTCTTCTTCAGCCTTTTGCTTCTTCAGAAGTTCCTCGTTTTCTTTTGCCTTCTTTTCCTGCAATTCTTTTTCGGCTTTCTGTTGAGCTTCAAAAGCTTTACGAGCTTCTTCCTTACGAGCTTCAGCTTCATCGGCTTCGCGCTTGCGGAGTTCTTCGATCTCTTTCAACGTGAGTTCCTTCGGTTGTTCGACAGGAGTGACAACAGCGGAAACGGTGTCGGACGATGCCGGAACAACCGTATCTTTTACAACCGGCTGTACAGAAACAGTATCTACATCCGCCGGAAGGAGCGTTTCTGTTTCACGGACAGTCATTGTATCGACCGCCGGAAGTTCTACCGGAACCGTATCTTTTACGGCAGGCGGTACAACAACTTCTTCTACAGCCTGCTGCTGGCGTTGTTCTTTCGGGCGGACGGTCTTCTTGACAGGTTCCGGCTTTTCTTCCGGAATATTTTCAGAATCCTGTGCTTCGGCCTCTTCAGCTTTTGCCTCTTCCTCTTTGATCTGTTCGGCAGCCATACGGGCTTTCCAACGAGCGGCCAGTTCAGGAACGGCCTCACCGAAGTTTTCCTGGAAGAATTCGACATATTCCTCAAGCGTCTTTCCCCGCATCAAAGTTTCATAGTTGTCGTCGGAGATCGGAAGAATAGCCACATTTTTGTCCAATGCTGTTGCATAGCCATCCGCTCCGTAGATCATCTTATAATAATGCAAGATCTCATCCAAATTGAAGAAGCCATGAATCGTCAACATGCTCATCGGACCGGCTTCTTCAAAACTCAAATCAAACTCCTTCACCATAAAATTGGCAAAGTTATAGGCGGCAACAGCAAAAAGCAACTGGTTACGATCGAGTGTTCCGGTCGGGAACATTAACAGCATCCGGTAAGACGTGTTAGATTCAGCCGTAAAGACACGTGCCGAGTCGGCTGCCGACAACGTACCATCATCCCCCACACCGAAACGCAAGTTCCAACTCATTCCCCTAATACCACCTTGAACCATCATACGCCCACGCAGAACACCTTTCAGCATTTCACCCGCCAGTTCTGTCACATCAGCCGTCGGATATTTCTCAACCAATGCTTTCAAGGCGTTTTTGAAACCTTCAGCATCCCCAGCCTGCACATAGGTCAGCGCCTCGAGGAACATGAACTTAGGCAACAGATCCGCCAACGGATACTTGGCACTGACATCGCGATAATTACGACGAACGGTGACCGTATCTTCCGCCAGGTAACTTGCATAGGTCGCCTGGTAGATCGAATCCTGCACCTTGTCCATCATCCGGATATTATATTCGTAATTCGGATCGGCAATCGCAACCGCATAATCCGATTCAGGGAAAGTCGTAACCAACTTATTCTTATAAGCAGCAGCGAGCGCTTGGTTTCCGGAACGAAGAGCCATCAGATAAACCTGGTAGTAGCTTTCCAAAAGGTGACTATGCTTCGGGAAACGGCGTTCCAGTTCCTCAAAGGCTTCGGTTGCCAACGGGATATCCTCGAGTTTGTCCTTATAAATCATAGCCATGTTATAGAGACCATCTTCTATGATAATATTGGAAGCCTGGATATCTTCGGGTGTCAACGGAAGCTGCTGAATGTAATACTCACGTGTTTTCGGGTCATCGGAAGCAGCAGGTTCCAGTCCGGCCTCGAGCGAATCGGTAGCCAGTTCGCCCACCTCTCCTTCGGAAGCATCCTCAGTTTCGTCTGCCATATTCTCATTGAAAGTGGACATTTCTTTCTTACGTCGACGCCAGTCATCTTCCAGCGCACGTCGTCCCCATTTACGTTGGAAAGCTGCTTTTCCCTGCGATACTGCCTGCGGGTTATAGAAATAGAAACCGGAACCTCCGGATGTCGTCGGTAATGTGATGCCGCCAGTCTCTGTTCCTGGACGGTCGATACCAGTCCCTTTTGCCTCCTGTTCCGCCAGATAAGCTTCTTTCTCGGCCAGGGCCTTAGCTTCCTCCTCCTCTTTCTTCACCTGCTCGATGATTTTGTCGATCACGGCAAGCCGTTCCGACTCCGGCATTTTGGCAAGAGTTTGCAAACTATCCTGCAAATGGACCGCCTCCACATGCACGACCAACTCGTCCAAGATAGCAGACAGCTTGGATACCCGTTCATAGTCTTTATATTCTTTCTGGATGCCGGACAATGCACCGCTGAAATTCGGTTGTGCCTTGACATAGTCGCGCTTCTGGAAATAAAGATCACCCAGTTTGATCTGGCAGATCGCCTTGTCCAAACCGTTCTGTGTGCTTTTCTCCACACCCAGCTCGTAGTTTTTGATGGCATTGACTGTATCTTCACGGCTCATATAGACATTGCCCAACGCATAATAGACCTGATCGAGCAGGTCCTTATTCTTATCGCTTTTCGCCATCCGTTGCAACATCTTGATCACTTTCTGATAATTGCCGCCAGTAAATACTTCGGTCTGGCGGATACGGGCGGCAAACTCCAGTTCATAAGGAGGATTAGCTTTGATCACCTGTCCGAACATCTGGTAGGCAAGCCCGTTCTGATCCTGTTCGGCATAAATCTGTCCCAACAAATACTTCATCCGGGTACGCTGGCGCCGGTTCTTCTCTGCCTTGATCGCCGTCTTGAAATAAGGGACCGCTTCTTCATATTGCTTATTCTTCACCAGGTAGTCGGCATATACCGCCGCATACTGGTTCAGATTCTTGCGAGGGATACCGTTCGTATTCAGTTTTCCTAAGATATCTTCCGCTTCATAGAACCATTCCATCTCGGAATAGCAGCGGGCCTGCCAAAGACGGGCTTCGGCCACCACTTCTTCATCATGGGCATAATGACGGGCTATGTAAGAGAAAGTGGCAGATGCCTGCAAGAAATCAGCATTATAGAACTGCGCCTGCCCCATCATCAACCAGCACTTTTTGAGGAACGGATTGTATTCTTCCTGTTCCTGCCAGGCACGTTGTTTGGGATCATTGCGCCATCCCGGTTTCTTAGGCGGCTTTGCTTTGATGGAGTGGAGCTTGATCGCTTTATTGCTTTTCTCGATCGCCCGGTCGAAAGGACCTCCGGTTTCGGGCTTGTCTTTCGGTTGCGCACTGATCGGGTACATCAGTATCATGTCGGAATAGCTTTCCTTATAGCTGTTCTGCATGGAAAGCAACGCTTCGTCAAACGATGTTTTTCCGTTGAAATAGATATTATAGCGGGAATTAAAAGCGTGATAGAAGCGGCTTGCCTTGGTATTCTTTTTCGTACTGCAAGACCAAAACAAAGAGACAATCAATAATGCGATTATATAGTAGAAACCTTTCTTCATTTCCCCTTTTAACGCTTTAAAACCGCTTTTATTGCTTTCACTATCAAAAAGAAAAGGACTAGGACAAGAATAATAAACGCCCCGGAAGGCACATTCAGAAGATAAGAAAGGACGAGCCCGAACACACATCCCAAGAAACCGATGGCAATGCTTCCGAAAATGATCTTCTTGAAGTCTGATGTAAAAAGGTTTACAGTGATCTGAGGCAATGTCAGCAAACTCATCAGGAGCATGATCCCGACCAGACGGATCGAAAGGACGATCGTCACGGCGATACAGCACATCATTACATATTCTATGCACTTGACGGGCACTCCTTGCGTCAGTGCAAAATCCCTATCGAAGGCCACATAAACGATCTCCCGCAGGAAAAGCGAGAAAAGGATAACCAGCAACAACGCCAAAGCGGCTATCCAGATAATATCTCCCGTCGAAACAGTCAGAATATTTCCAAAAAGGTAGGCGGATAGATTCGGTGCATATCCGGGTGTCAGGAAAATAAAGATAACGCCCAATGCCATTCCTAACGACCATATCCCGGCAATAGCAGAGTCTTCACGCACATTCTGTGTCTTGCTCGCCCACTCCACCCCGAATGCGGAGAGCACGGAAAACAACATTGCCATCAAGATCGGATTCATCCCGAGATAGAACCCCAACCCCAATCCACCGAAAGAAGCATGAGTGATACCTCCGCTGATAAAGACAAGCCGCCGCGACACGATATATGTCCCGACGATACCACAAGCGATCGCAGTCAGCAGGCTACCCAAAAGGGCATGCTGGAAAAAACCATATTGAAGTAAATCCATTTTCTATCCTCTTATATCCTTTTTTATGGTTTCCCGGCAGGAAACTTCTGTTTCATTATAGGGGAACTGTTGTTCCATGCAAGGGGAACTTTTGTTTCATGGTTATGAAACTTAATGTATGCGCCGCTCCCCGACAATCAGGAACGCTTCGTCCTTCAGCTCATCCGGTAAATTAATAGCACGAAGTTGCAGACTACGCAACCAGCCGGCCACTTCGATCTCCTGCAACGTATAAAGCACATCACGGAACTCGTTCACGGCATCTTCATCGTATGCATCGGCCTCGACTCCCCGAAAACGGTCCAGTTCTTCATCGTCATAATACTCGATTTTTTTGCTGACTGCCGCCAACAGACTGTCGCGTTCACAGGTTTCATGCTGTCCGCAACATTCGTCAGTGACAAGTTCCTGCGCCTCGGGAATTTCAGAAATCTCCCCACGTTCCAGCATCTTCTGCAATTTCCGGTTCCGAAAATAACCGGCAATGGCAGCAACAACACCCAATACGATAATACCTATAACAATATACCACATAATAATTGACAATTAACAATGAGCAATTGACAATGGACTTCCAGACACCGACAACTAATTGTCAATTGCCTATTGTTCATTGTCAATTATAATAAAGCCTGCGGTTCTCAAGTCTCTCCAATAGTGCGGATAACTTTTGCTGACCACCTGCGGGTCAGCTATCTCGATCCCTTCCGGCAACACGAGGGCGGCAGGTGCAAATGCCATTGCCATACGGTGATCTTCGTAGGTCGCGATCACAGGATGCGCTTGCGGTTCACAACGTTCGCCGTTCCATTCCAAAATACTGTTGTTGCTGTCTGTCAGGAGATATCCTAATTTGCGAAGCTCCGTCTTAAGCGCTTCGATGCGGTCGGTTTCTTTTATCTTCAGACTTTGCAAACCGGTAAAACGGAAAGGGATATTCAATAACACACAGGTCACGACAAAGGTTTGAGCCAGGTCCGGCTCGTTTACGAAGTTATAATTCAGTTTTTTGGTCCTATTCCCGTTGTGCTTCAAAACAACGCCCCGGTCCGTGTAAGTCGTACCCACACCAAGCTGTGCAAACAATTTGGCTCCGGCGGCATCTCCCTGCAAACTGTTCTTAAACAGCCCCAGCAATTCGATCTCGGCATTTTTAGACAACGCCATCATGGAATACCAGTAGGAAGCAGCACTCCAGTCGGATTCAACGGTAAAGGGTATCGGATGATAATCCTGCGGTCTTACCTTAATGGTCTGCCCGTTCCATTCCGCCTTTACCCCATATTGTTCCATCAGCTGTAACGTCAAGTTGATATAGGGTTTCGAAATGACAACCCCTTCAAGATGCAAGGTCAGCCCGTTCTCCATCAGGGGGGCAATCATCAGCAACGCCGAAATATACTGTGAACTGACCCCACCGGCAAGCGAAATCTCGCCTCCCTGCAACGCACTTCCGAAAATGCGGAGAGGAGGATATCCCTCCTTCTCCATATATTCCACCCGTGCTCCCAGCGCATTCAGCGCATCCACCAGTATCTTGATCGGCCGGTTCTTCATCCGCTCCGTTCCGGTAATCGTCCACTCGCCCACCACTTTAGACAAAAAAGCCGTCAGGAACCGCATCGCAGTTCCCGCGGCTTTTATATCAAAGTCACGGTCATTCGAATTCAACGCCTTCACCATCACCTCCGTATCATCGCAATCCGACAAATTCCGAATCTCATACGAACTATAGCTCAACGCATTAAGTATCAACGCACGATTACAGATACTCTTGGATGCGGGCAGCTTAACGGAAGCTTTCAGTGAATCAGGAGACTTTATTGTATAATTCATACTTTTGCATTAAAATGGAATACAAAAGTACGGAAATTATTGGGAAGATATCACTAATATTGTCCAGATATCACTATTGTAATAATTTTCCGACAATCATTATTTACACAACAATGCATAAGTACACCACAGCATCGGAGCCTGTCCATGATAGTCGCCAATAATCCGAGGACGGTCATAATAATACTGAAGATCATTCTTCTTTCCAGTACCGACACAAACTTCTTCCACATCTCCGTCCTTATTAATATAAGGGACTAAAGCAATCCATGCTTTTCTAGCTATAGGTCCATACTCTTCAGCATCTAACCATCCCTTCTTCACTCCCATAATCATTGCATAGGTAAACATAGCAGAACCAGATGTTTCAGGCCAACAGTCAGCCTTATCAATCAACTGATTCCACATACCACTTTTATCCTGATAATCTTTTAAACTTTTCATCATCAAGCGGTATCCCTCTAAAATACGAGCATGATTCGGATTATCTTCCGGAGTAGACAATAATAATTCTGCCATGCCTACAGCCATCCACCCATTCCCTCTTGCCCAGAAATACGGAACATCAGGAGCATGATAGAACAATCCGTTGGGACGCTGTAATTCATCCAAATAGACAACCATTTCTTTCACTGCACGATCCATATATTCACGTTTCCCTGTTGTATGATATGCTTGGGCCTGAAGAATTGTAATCATAAACATATCATCAATCCAAAGACGAGTTTGCCAAGATAGTCCTTTATCCGCCCAGGCTTTTTCCTCTGGGGTTGCATTAGCCGGCAAAGTCCATTGTGTATCAGCATAGGATAAACCCATTTCCAAATATTTCTTATCCTTCGTTATCTTATACAATTCTAACGGGATACAACAAATTTTGGATTGAAACCGGAAACCTGAACTTTTTCCAAGGCAACCATACCAAAGAAAAAACAGGAGCTTATCATATAAGTTTTTCCCATTTCCTCTGTCACTGTATCACTGATTCCTTTTTACCAATTGATATTCAACCTGTTTTATTCGTGATATATGCCCGTTTTCTCTATCACTACTC
>ENA-USUM01000777-USUM01000777.1-human-gut-metagenome-genome-assembly--contig:-NODE-777-length-19391-cov-29.569069_pt1 | contig 19391 bp, 18 predicted proteins | sample MGYA00250063_ERZ773402 | MGnify/ENA primary metagenome ERZ773402 (study PRJEB29103, sample SAMN06112030) | human gut metagenome | biome: human gut; feature: ankylosing spondylitis patient; material...
CCGCTCGGTCTCCAGCCGGGTGATGCGCGCCTTGGTGTAGGCACGGTCGGTACGGAAGCCCGCCTGCCAGCCGGTCAAAGACGGTCCGGAGAGTTCTTCTTGTTCTTCTCCTTGTTGTAGTTGCGCTGCTTGCACTCCGTGCAGGCCAGGGTGATCTTGACAGTCATTGTTCGGCACCTCCATTATCGGTTAATAAGCCTCCCTCGCGCTTGCAGGCGCCCTTGAAAAAGGGCATAAAAAATAAACCCGCAAAAGAGGTGCTATCATAATAACACGACTGCGGGTCTACGTCAAGCGGTTTTGCAAAAATTCTTGTAAAATTTTGACGGCCTTGCGCCGAACGCAGAAGCGGAAGCTCCGCGGGCGGGCATAGCCGCGTTCCCCGTCACAGCAGGAGGGCGCAAACGGCTGCCATCCCCTCCTCCGTCAGCTGCACGCCGCCCCGGGCAGCGGCCACGGCGGCGGTGGTGTAGTCAATCGTCAGGGCGGTGCGGGCACTTAAATAGGTCAGTGTCTCGCCCAGGGCGTTCAGGTCTGCGGCCAGCAGGTCGGTCAGCAGCCGGGCACTGCGGCTGCGCAGACCGTCGGGCAGACCGGCCAGCAGCGCCGGGTCCTGCCGCAGGAACGCCGCCCAGACGGCGGCGCGGGCCATGCAGCCCTCCCCTGCCCCGGGCAGCGCCGCCTGCAATTGGGCGATCAGCTCCGACGCCTGCGCGGCGGTGCACACGGCGATGGGATCCTCGCCGTAGCCTAGGCGCGTGCGTGCGGCGGCATCCAGCAGCGATGCCGTGTCGATGCGTGCCGAGGCTGTGCGGCCCGCGCAGTCCGCCCAGGTGGCGGGCGTGGCCGCGATATAGTGCAGCGCCGGGGCGGCGGTCTCCCCCGTAGCCACCGTGCCGACGAGCAGCTGTGCGGCCCGCCCGGCCCCGGCAGACAGCGCACACTCCGCCAGCGTTGTTGTGCCCGAGGGTGCGCTGACGCGCAGCGAACCCGGCAGTGCGCAGAGTGTGACCGTCTGCTGCGGGCCGTCCGCACGGGCCAGCACAAAGGCGGGCTCCTCCTGCTGGACGACGAGCAGCAGCGTGTACACGCCCTGCGCGCCCGGCTCGATGTGCAGCGTACTGTCCGCCGCCGACGCCTGGCGCAGGAGCTGCTGCTTCTGGTATTGGTCGGTGAAGAACGCGACGGTCAGCACCATCGGCAGCAGCAGAAGCAGCGTCAGCCCGAGGCTGTACCAGAAAATTCCGCGGTTGGAACGCATAACCCACACTCCCCCAGCAAAGACTATGCCTACAGTGTAGGCCGCAAGGGCCGCGCTTATACACTATTATAAAGGAGTGTCTGGTATGTTTGATGAATTTGGACCCCGCGGTGCCGAGGATGAGCGCGAAGGCTTCTGGACTGATTTGAGCGAGGTGCCCGACGAGCAGCACCGCGACGAGGATGAGCCGAAGCAGACGCAGGAGGTCATTGTCCCACCCGCGCAGGAGCCGTATGGCCCGGGAATCGTGCCGCCGGAGGAGATCTAAAGTAAAAGGGCTTCCCCCGCGGGGGAAGCTGCCGCTGCAGGCGACGGATGAGGGGCGAGCTTGCGGAGGCAGCCCGTACACGGGGAGACATCGCAAGCTCGCCCCTCGTCCGGCCTCGGGCGGGGCCTCGGCCACCTTCCCCCACGGGGGAAGGCACGTACATTTATACCTTTTGATACACCAAAAACCGGAACCCGATCTCTGTCGTCAGGCTTTCACATTCCGCAAGCCGGGCTGCGCCGTCGGCGGGGGTGTTCCAGTAATAGGGCGTCATGGCGAACAAATCCTGCACACTCTGCCCTTCCAGCGTGATGACAGCGGTGGACTCAACGGCCTTCACAAACGCAAAGCCGTCGTATTCGGTCTGCCGGACCTCGTTTTCATACGGGCAGTCGTACAAAATCTCTTTCAGGCCGAACAGATGCCGCGCGGTGGGCACGGCGTAAACAAGATGCCCGCCCGGGCGCAGCATACGGGCAAACTCGGCCTCGGCCATGGGCGAGAAGATGTTCAAAAGCAGGTCGGCCCAGCCGTCGCGCACCGGCGCACAGAAGCTGCCGCCGACACAGAACGCCGCGTCGGGCACGAGCTTCGACGCCAGCCGCACGGCCTCCTTGGACAGGTCGAACGCCGCAATCTGAGGGCAGCCCAGCGCGTCATACAAATACTTATCGTAGCTGCCCTCGCCGCAGCCGGCGTCCACAATATGGTCGTGGGGCAGCGCGGCGCAAAGCACGGCCAGCGTCGCCATCAGCGGGGCGTAGTGCCCTGCCGACAGGAATGCGCGGCGGGCGCGGACCATGGCCTTGCCGTCGCCGGGGTCGGCGGCGTGCTTCTTCTGCATCGGCAGCAAGTAGGCGTAGCCCTCTTTGGCAAGGTCAAAGCTGTGGGCGCTGGCACAGCGCAGGCTGCGCCCGGCCAGCAGCAGCGGCCCGCCGCATACGGGGCAGCGCAGGGCTGCCGCGGTGGCGGGGGTCATTCGGCAGCCTCGGCGGGCGCGGCCGTCTCGGCGGGTGCGCCCGTCTCGGGGGTGTCCGCTGCGTCCGATGCCTCGGGCGGCAGCGGCACAGTCATACCGCCGTGGGCGGCGAGATAGTCCTCGAAATTTGCGAATTTCTGCTTCGGCGGGCGGCGGGAGATCAGATCGAGACCCGGCTGCTCCGGCGCGGTGCTGCGCGGGGCGCGGGCATTGCGGGGCGGGCGCGGTGCCTTGGGCTGGTCGCGCAGCGGCTGGCTGGGCACCTGCGGGGCCGGGCGGGCATTGCGGCGCGGCGGCTGGGGCGCAGCAGGGCGTGCGTTCTGGGGCGCATTCTGGGGTGCAGCCGGGCGCTGGGCCGGGGCATTCTGGCGCGGTGCCTGCTGGCTCTGCGGTTGGGCGGGTCTGCCCTGCCCGCGGCGGGGGTGGCTGCCATTGGCGCGGGGCGCATTCTCGCTGCGCGGGGCCTTGGGGGCTGCGGGCGCAGCGGCCTGCGGGGCCGGCTTGCGCGGCTGTGCGGGGGCTTTCCCCTCACGCGCGGGCTGCTGCGCCTGCGGGGCGCTGCCATTGCCAGCAGGGCGACGGCGGCGGCGACGGTGCGGTGCACCGTTCGGAGTTTGTGCAGCTTTTTCCATAATTCACCTGAATCCTGTTATACGCCGATGACACGGCATTCATTGTAATATCGTTTTTCCTCGGCATGGCCCATGCTGAAGGTCTTGCGGGGCAGCACGCCGCCCAGCACAACGCCCTTGAACAGGTCAGCCTTCGCAAAGTCGGGCAGCAGAATGGCCGTGGCTGGTTTGGCCGGGTCGGAGGCCAGCGCCAGCGCCGTGCTTTCGCCGTGGATGTAGTCCACGGTCACGCCGGGATGGGCGGGCAGGAAGTCCGCCAGAAATGCCTCCACACTGCCGACGGTCAGCGGCGCGGGCGGGTTGGCCAGCGCGACGGCACTCTCGCCGTTGGCATCGGCCAGGCGCAGACGCTGGTCGGACATCGTCGTACTGCTCCCCTGCTGCTGGTCCCAGGCGTCGAGCGCGGCATACAGCTCCTTGGCACCGACGCCGAACACGACGCGGTGGATCGGCTCGATCTCAATGGCGGGGCTGTGGACGTTGCAGACCTCGGCCAGGCACCAGCGCGCCGGATGGGTCCTGCGCTGCTCCTCGCTCAGGGTGGGCTTCAGCTCCTCCCAGTAGGCCTTGGCGGTGGCCAGGCTGTGATTGCCGTCACCGACGGCCAGTACCATCGGCTGCTGCCCTTTGGCAGCGGGCCAGCGGCGGGCAAAGGCGGCAGGGTCGGCCAGCGCCGCCAGCGCGGCGTCGATCCCGGCGATCAGCGTGGGGTCCTCGACGGCCCAGCCGCGCAGATGCCCGCCGCCCAGCATCAGCTCACCGTCGTAGAGCGGCGGCAGTTGGTTCTTCATCAGTCCGATGGGCTCGATCAGCGTGCAGTCGGCGTCGTCGGCCAGCATCATGACGTGGGGCGTTTCCAGCGTCGCCCCGCGGCGGACCTTGAGGCGCGGCGGGATGCGCTCCACGACGGTGCTCTCGCTCGGGCGGATAGCGGGCTTGGAGCCCTTCGCGTAGTCGTAGGCATCAAGATCGACAGCGCCGACAAGGCCCTGCCGGACCGTGCCGTCCATCTGGGTACGCTCAACATAAACGTAGCCATGTACTTTCCGGGTCAGAACGGACTTGCGGTACTCCTCCATCGTACGGCGGATGCTCTCTAAGCGCTCGGCCTCCTGCGGGGTGCCTAAGTATGCCTCCGGCAGAACGATGTGCAGGGTGCTGGGCTTGCCGTCGGCCAGGTGCTCGGCGCGCTGCCAGTACTCCGGCTGGGAGGTGAACTGGTCAACGGCGATGCAGGCCCACGGGTCCAGCGGGACCCCGGCGGCGGGCAGTAAAATATCGGCTGCGGTAAAGCAGGCTTCGGACATAACAACGACCCCCTAACAGTTACAGAACAACGGTGTGGCCAACCAGAGCGTAGATCGCCAGCGACAGCACGCCGATGTAGATCATCGAGCTGGGCAGACCCTGGAAGATCGAGGAGATGGCCTTACTGCGCAGACGGCGGCGGCCCTCCCGAACGATAAAGACGGCAAAGACATAGCCCAGCCCGCTGCCCAGAGCGAACGCGACGCTTTGCAAAATCGTATAGTTCTGGTTCGCGCAGATGAGCATCGTGCCCAGCACGGCGGTGCTGCAGGTGGCAAGGCTGAGTTGGCTGCGGCAGCTGGCGCGCAGCTTGCGGGGCAGCACGCCCAGCAGCAGCCAGGCCACGGCCATGGCCGCGATGCTGCAGGTCAGGTAGACGATGGGCCGCAGGGCCGAGATAGGCAGCCATGCGGGCAGATAATCACGCAGCCACGGGAAAAACAGGTCGTGTGCGGCCCAGCCGGCAGGTGCGGACAGCGTGATGACCAGCAGCAGCGGCAGGCAGAAATCCCAGACCTGCGCGCGGTGGTCGGGCACGAGCTTCATCAGGCGGGTGACGCCCAGCGCGCGGGCCAGGATGACATTCTCCGCAAAGACGGCCAGCACCATATAGCTGATAAACTGCACAATACCGTTTAAAATCGGCTGCAGCTCAGTGCTTACGGTCAGCATACAGGCGGCGCACCTCCTCATGTTTATAATCGGTGTACAGGTTGGCAGCGGCGCACCAGATGGCGGCCAGGATACCCACGATGACAAAGCCGCCCGCGGGCAGTGCAGCCAGCGGCAGCAGCGCATTGTGCAGGATGACGTTGCCAAAGACCGCGCCCGTGGCCAGCAGCTCACGCAGGCAGCCCACGATGAGCAGCACAATACACATGCCGAGTGCGTTGTTGAAGCCGTGGCGGAACGCATCCCTCACGGGTTCAAGGTCGGAGAACTCCATGCGCTTGACGATGGCGGGCTCCACGACCATGATCGGCAGGTAGATGCCCAGCAGCGTCAGGTCAGAGCCGAACAGTGCGTAGAGCAAAACATACGTAGGGATGTAGAGAAGCGCCGCAGAGTAGCAGTACACCACGGGGCGGAAGCGGTTCTTTGTCAGATGGCAGACGGCCACGGCCAGCACACGGGTGAAGGTGACTAAAATCAGCGAGGCGATACAGAGCATGAGCGCCCGCTGGCCGTCCAGCGCGGCACCGATGACCGGGGCCATGCCGAGGCCGCGCACAAGCACGGGGTTGGACAGCCAGATGTGGTCGGCGCGGATGCGCTCGTTCAGGGCAGCCTCCGCCGCGGCGTAGGAACGCGAGGCGCTGGCTTTTTTGGACTTCGGCGCAGGGGTCGGCTCCGGGTGGGCGGTGTGCTCTGCCGGGGCGGGCGCAGCCGGTGCCGCAGGGGCCGCCTTTTGTACCGGCGGCATGACCTGCGTGGGCTGCTGGGCGGGCTGTGCCGCGGGTGCAGGGGGCTGCACGGCATGGGCGGCAGGCTCGGCAGGCTCGGCAGGCTCGGCAGTTCTGCGCTTCGGGATCGAGATCGTGCGGGTCTCGTCAACTGCTGCGGGTGTCTGGTTGCTGCGGGCAGCGGGAGTGGGCTGGGGTGCTGCGGACGGTGTGACCGCGGGGCTTCTGCCGTACTCCCGGTCCCGGTAGCTGCGGAACCGATCCTCCTCGGCCTGGGCTTCCGCCTGGCGGGCGGCCTCGCGCTCAGCCTGGCGGCGCTGGACCTCCTCCAGCATGGCGCGGCGCTCCGCGGCGGTGTACCGCGGGCGGCTCGTCGGGATGATGCCGCCGCTGCGGGCGGCATCACTGCGCCCGGGCGCGGGCTGCTGCGGTGCGCCGGGCTGCTTTTCCGGTGCAGGGGCCGCCGGGGCGGCGGGCGCCTTGCCGGTCTGCATGGCGGCAATGGCGGCCTCGATCTCGGCGCGGGAGGCGCCCTTCTCCGCCATGGCGCGGGCGACCTCGAGCATCTCCCTGGTGATGTGCGGGATAATTAAGGTCTCGGAGCGCTCCTCGCCCCGGCGCTTATTCGGGTTTTGTTGAATTGGCAAGGCGCTGCTCCTCCTCTCTCATAAAGCGGATGCGTTCGGTGCGGTGGCTGATGAGGTCGAGCCATTCGGGGATGGAGCTGACGATCAGCAGTGCACAGCAAGCCGCGCACTCATACGGGCTGAACACGCGGAACACATAGGTCATGATGCCCAGCGCCGCGCCGTAGATGATGCGGCTCATGCGGCGATCCGGCATCGTGACCGGCTCACAGATCAGGAACAGGCCGGTGAACAGTGCCGTGCCGGACAGGACGACATATTTTTCCAGATAGAAGCGCTGGCGGATATATTCCCACGGCAGGCTGAAGGTCGGCAGCTCGTTCAGATTCGGGAAGAACCACGGCAGGCCGATGACAAAGATAAAGAACGGAATAACGACAGAAAGCTTGATGTGCCCGCGCACAAGCAGGAACAACCCGCAGGCCATCACGACCAGCGCTGCGCTGGTGCCCATGGCGGCGGAGACGTTGCCGGTCAGCAGGTTCATCGTGCTGGCACTGGGCAGACCGCCATCCCGCAGAGTGGCGTTCATGCCCTCGACGAGAGTGGTGTTCACGCTGCCGAACAGCGGCAGCTGCGTGCCGGGAATGGGGTACGAAAAGACGTCCTGCGGCCACGAGATACCGGCCACGACGACGCCGACGGCGGCGGGATGGAACGGATAGTGGCCCTCGCCGCCGAACGCCTCCTTGACGAGCACGGCGACGATGACGGCGGAAATGACGATGGGATACGAGATGCTGGCAGGCATCAGCAGCACGATGAGCGCGGCAAAGCACTCACTGGACGGCTCATGGGACTGGTAGCCCGTGCCGTGCAGCGGGGCCAGGGCGCAGTCGCACAGGTAGGCGGTCAGCAGTGCGGTCAGCAGCAAAAGCACCGGGCGCGCACCGTAGTAATACCACGACATGCCGATCAGCGGGACTGTGCACCACAGCAGGTCACTGTAGTAGCTGTAGTTCGCGCTGCGTTCAACTTTTTTACGATTGGGCATAGGGAAAAAGCTCCTTTACTTGCTGTGCAGGACGTTTACCACAGCGGCAGGATCCATGGCATGGAACAGCGAGCTTCCGGCCACGAGCCAGTCGACCCCGGCAGCGATGCACAGGGGGCCGGTCTCGGTGTTGATGCCGCCGTCCACCTCGATCAGGGTATCACAGCCGCGGCGGGTGCGCTCGGCACAGATGGCGGCAATGCGCGTGGGGGTGGTGGGGAGGAACTTCTGCCCGCCGAAACCGGGCTCCACGCTCATGACCAGGATCAGATCGACAACGCCCAGATACGGGAAAACAGCTTCCACCGGCGTGCCGGGACGGATGCTGATGCCGACCTGGCAGCCCGCAGCGCGGATAGCGGCGATGACCTCCTCTGCCGTGTCCGGCACAGCTTCGAGGTGGAAGGTGATGAGGCTGGCCCCTGCCCTGGCAAAGTCGGCGGCGTAGCGGGCCGGGTCACTGATCATCAGGTGGACGTCGTAGTAGACGTCGGGCATAGCGGCATGCAGGCATTTCAGCACCGGTGCACCGTAGCTGATATTGGGTACAAAGTGCCCGTCCATCACGTCAAAGTGCATCAGGTCGACACCGGCCTCCAACAGGCGGGTGCAGTCATGTTTCAGGTTGGCAAAATCAGCCGACAGGATCGATGCGGCAATTTTCGTCATAATGTATATACTCCCTTGATAGTCCCTCTTTGTTGTACGTAGTATGTGCAGTGTGCACATATAAAACTATTATAGCCCATTGCGCCCCAAAAAGCAAGAAGCCCGCAGACCGGGTGTCCCGGTTTGCGGGCTGGGGCAAAAGGGCTTCCCCTGAGGGGGAAGCTGTCACCGCAGGTGACTGATGAGGGGAGAGCTTACGGAGAAAGCCCGTAAACGGGCGGCTGCCGCAGGCTTGCCCCTCATCCGGCCTCGGGCGGGGCCTCGGCCACCTTCCCCCGAGGGGGAAGGCTTATTTCTTTTCACTGTGCCAATGATGCACGGTCTGCAGCTGGAACTCAAAGTCGCGGGCATCCTTGGCAAGCTGGCTCGAGAGGATGATACCCGAGATAAACAGCAGCAGCGCCGCCACCAGCACAAAGCAGCAGACGATCAAAGTCGGGAAGCGCGGCACAAGGCCGGTCCGGAAATACTCGCCCAGCACCGGGATCATAAAGCCGATGCCGAACACGGCCAGGATCGCGGCCAGAATGCCGAAAAAGCTGAACGGGCGGTAGTTCTTGAACAGCCGCGCAATCGTGCCCAATACTTTAAAGCCGTCGGAGTAGGTGTTCAGCTTGCTCTCCGACCCTTCCGGACGGTCACGGTAGTCAATGACAACGTTCTCGACCTGCATATTGCGCTGCAGGGCGTGGATCGTCATCTCGGTCTCGATCTCAAACCCGCGGGACAGCACGGGATAGGTCTTGACGAACTGGTAGCTGAACGCGCGGTAGCCGGTCATAATGTCCTTGATCTTGCCGCCAAACAAATGATTTGTGCAGAACCGCACCAGATCGTTGCCGAAGTTGTGGAACGGGCGCTTGTTCTGGGTGTAGTAGGTGCTGGACAGGCGGTCACCGACGACCATGTCGGCCTGGCGCCCGGTCACGGCAGCGACCATCTCGGGCGCGGCCTCCGCAGGGTAGGTGTCATCACCGTCCACAAGAATGTACGCCTCTGCGTCAATCTCGCGGAACATGCGGCGCATGACATTGCCCTTGCCCTGCTGATACTCATGGCGGACAACGGCCCCGGCTCCGGCGGCCAGCTCGGCAGTGCCGTCGGTGGAATTGTTGTCGTAGACGTAGACGGTGGCGTCGGGCAGGACGCGGCGGAAATCCGAGACGACCTTCTCGACAGTCTTGGACTCGTTGTAGCAGGGGATCAGAACGGCGATTTTATCCATAATAACAGGACCTCCGGGCGGATTTTACATCCAGAATTGAACAAGGCGGCTGACGGTGTAGTAAAGGGAAGGATTCATGCCCTGCAGATACGGCTCCATGGCGAAGAGCGTGCAGAAGCGGTAGACGGCGGTATATGCCACAGCGGTGGCCATGACGGTGCGCAGTGCGGGCAGCGCCGCAGCGGCAGTGCCCTCCCCCAGCGCTGCGCGGCGGGAGAGCGCGCCCTCGGCGCAGAACCAGCACAGCGCCGCGCCAAGCAGCAACACGGGACTGTAATCCATCAAATAGCGGTAGAGCACCCCGGCCATCTCGCAGTCAACGACGGTTATGACGACCATGGCGGCCGGGCTGCCGTAGACCACACAGGCGGCGACACGGCGGCGGTGCAGACAGCGGCGGAACGCGGGAAGCAGCGGCAGCGCCAGCACCCACAGGTACGGCGTGGCGGCCAGAATGCCGCCCGTGAACTTCTCGCTGATCGTGCGGATGACGGCGTTCGTCTGGACGTCGGTCTCCCGCAGGAACGGGAAAACACCCTGCCAGCTGGGCAGCTCGAACAGACTCGTGAACACAGCCGGGCCGATGCGCACGGCGTTGAAGCCGCGCTGGGTCATATCGTTGCCGGTCAGGTTGTAGTTGGCGCCAAAGTCAAAGGGCGAGCCGAACCGCGCAGCGTTGTACCACATGAGCCCGGCAGCGACCAGCACCGCCGGCAGCAGGAACGCGGCGGCCTCCCCTGCCCCGGCGCGGCTGCGCAGCCGCTTCTGCCCGATATACCGCGGCCAGAAGATGGGCACGGCCAAAAACGCAAAAAGCTCCATCTGGGGGCGGCACCCGGCGACGAGCGCCACGCAGAGACTGCCGAAGACCAGCTTGACGACCAGCGCACCGCGCTTTTCCACCGGCGTGCTGGCGGCGGAGAGCCAGAGCCAAAGCCCCAGCATCAGCAGCGCCGCACCGCAGAGGATGGCATATTCATAAATGTAGGGGCGCAGCAACAGATAGTAGAACTGACTGCCCAGCGCTACGGCGGCCACGGCCAGCAGGTACGCTGCGGCGGACGCCTGCGGGAACCACCGGCGCACGGCCTGCCCGACGACGCCGAAGCAGGCGGCGAGGAAGATCAGCCCCAGCAGGACCATGCAGGGCGCATAGGCCAGGTTCTGGATGCCGGTCAGTGCCTCAAACGGCAGCTGGAACAAAAGACACGGTACAATGCCAAAATAGACGTAGTAGCGCCCATTGTAAAAGGCGTGGTCCCAGTGGATGTCGTTGATTTGCGCGGCGTCGCGCGCCCCGGCATCGTAGGGGTTGTCCAGCGCCAGCAGCTCGGCGGGCGGGTCGGCCTCCAGGTCAAGGCGCCCGTTCAGCAGGCTGTGCGCCAGCGCGCCGTACTGCTGGTAGACGAAGCTGACCGTGCTCTCCCCGTCCCAGAACGCGGTGTTGTAATCTTTTGTGGCAAGGCCGGTGTTGCTCGGCTCCCAGAACGGGATGACCACGACGAAGGCAGCCAGCACAAGGCCCAGCACGGCGGCTGCGGCGCGGTCACAGACGTTGCCCGCCAGCCAGCGGCGGTGCCACAGCCCGCTGGCCGGGCGCAGGCCGTAGACGGCCAGCAGCGCCAGAAATATCGCGCAGAAGCGCAAAATCGAGAAATCCAGCGCGCGCGGCGCGTTGGCCGTGATGCCGCGGAAGGTCAGCGCCACCGGGAACTGCGCGTAGGTGGAGCTGTACCCGGCAGCGGTCAGCGTCAGCATCCCGACGGAGCCGGTCAGGTCCAGGCTGATGACCTGGGTGCGCGGGGCCTGCAGCCCCACCTGCCAGCTGCCGAAGCGGGTCAGCTCGGTGTTGGCGGCGTCGGTGCCCTCAATGGTGAAGATCACGGCGCTGTCGGCGTGTAGCGGCTCGGTGTCGTCGCTGACCAGACCGTCAAACCGCAGGTTGTAGATGGGCTGGTCAATGTCGAGGAACCGCAGATAGGTGCGGCCCTCGTCGAGCGAGATCGTGCCGACGCCGCGCCCGACGTTGATGTTGTCGTCAAGGTAATCGACGAGCTGAAACGGCGTGTAGCTGTGGGTGTTGAAGTAGGCCACATTGCCGACGAACACCTCCAGCCCCAGCGCCGTGACGGCCAGCAGCGGGACGACGGCCTTTAACCCTTTGCGCCCGAGGCTGCGCAGCCCGGCGGTGACAAGCCCCGCCCAGCCGGTCATGGCGGTGAGGGCGACGAGCCGGAACGCGTGGAAGCCGACGGTCAGCCCGGGGCGGTGGTAGGCGCACAGAGCGAACACCCAGACGGCCAGCCAGAGCCCGACGGCCCAGGCAGCGTCGCGGCGGGAAACCCTGCGGTGGGATACTACCGCAGGAACCGCACCGAAGATGCCGGAGACGAGCACGGTGAGGAGCAGGGTGATTATAATAAACATAAGAATAATGCTCCTCCTTTTGTGGGATGGATGATGTGGCAGCGGGAAATGGCCAGAGCCCTTCCGGTCATCGCTGGCGCTCGATCACCTCCCCTGAAAGGGCAGGCTTTTTTCGGGCGTACGCCCGTGAAAGGCGCCCCACAGGGTGGGGAGCTGGCCGAGCTTGCGAGGCCTGAGGGGCCTTACCCTGCGGGAGCTGCCGCTTCACTGCTTTGCATACTTCTCCATCTCGTGCAGCCAGAACTCGGCGGTCTTGTCCCAGCTGTACTTTTTCAGGACCTCGTCGGGCGCGGCCACGGGCTGGGCGGCCAGCGCGTCAAGATCCACATCATAATCATACGGGTCAAAATACCGCGCCGTATCGCCGTACAGCTCGGGCAGGCAGGTGGCGTTGGCCAGCGCGACCGGCGCGCCCAGGGCCAGCGCCTCCAGCGGCGGGATGCCAAAGCCCTCGAACACGGCGGGGTGCAAAAACAGCTTGCAGTGCTTCATCAGCGCGGCGTTCTCGGCATCGGACACATAGCCCGGGTAGAACACATTGTGGGTGTCCTTCGCCTCGGCGTCGTCGCCAAAGGCACGCAGGTCCTTGCCGCCCGCGACGACAAACGTCTTGTCGGGGCTGCGGCGGGCGACCTCTCGGATCCACTTGAAGTTTTTATGCTTTGCCAGACTGCCGAGGGCGTAGAAGTACTCCCCTTTTTTGACGCCGGGCATCTTGTCAAAAATGCTCTCGTCGGGGGTGACGTTCTTCATGTGCTCCCAGCCGTTGTAGGTGATGCCGATCTTGTCCAGCGGGATGCCGAGCTTCTCGCTGATGAGGTGCCGCTGGTTGTCGCTGACCGTGAACACCCGCTGGGCGAACCATTTGGTGGACAGGCAGTGTACCCAGAACTTGAAGCGGAAAAAGCCCTTGTCGGTATCCATGACCAGCGGGCGGATGTCGTGCAGCACCACGACGCTGCGGCGGGTCAGCAGCATATCGCTGGCAAGGCCCACGTAAAACGCATGGGTGCGGCGCAGGTAGCCGGGCAGCACGACCAGATTGTAAAAATACGGGATGGACTTGAGCGGCACCAGCCGGATGTTTTTCAGCTCCGGCAGATGGATGGGCCGCCCGTCGTCGCGGTAGGCAATGCGGACGTCCAGGCCGGTGCCCTCGATCAGCTTGTCCAGCCGGACGACATTCTCATAGACATAGCGCGGGATGCCGGTGATATTGTCACACAGTACCGTGCCGTTGATGACGATAGGGTTCAATCCAGTTCCTCCTTCTCCCAGTGGGAGCAGTCGAGCAGCTCCTGCTGCCAGTCGGCCATGCGGCGCAGGCAGTATTCCTTCAGCTCGCGCTCAAAGCGTTCCTCGCTGAAGGAGCGGCTGTGCTCACGGATTTCCTCTTTGGAACAGGCCACGCCGTCGCGCTCAAACCGTTCGATGCAGTCGGCCAGGCTCTCGACGGTCTGCTCTTTAAACCAGTAGCCGGTCCTGCCGGGCAGCACGCTCTCGCACGCGCCGCCGCGGCCATAGGCCAGCACCGGCGTGCCCGCGCTCTGGGCCTCGACGGGGGTGATGCCAAAGTCCTCTTCACCCGGGAAAAGGAAACCCTTCGCGCGCAGGTAGTAGCTGCGCACTTCTTCGTCGGACAGACCGCCGCCCTTGAACTCGATGGTCGGCCCGGCCATGGCCCTGAGCTTGTCCAGCTCTCCCCCGCCGCCGATGACGACGAGGCGCTTGTTAAGGCGCGTGCAGGCCTGCACGGCCAGATCCACGCGCTTGTACCAGGTCAGACGGCCCACGGTCAGGTAGAAGTCCTCCTTTTCGACAAAAGGCGACTCGTTGATGTGGCAGCAGGGGTAAATGACATCGCTGTCACGCCGGTAATATTTTTTGATGCGCTGGGCGATATAATGCGAGTTGGCGATGAAATAATCCACGCGGTCCGCGGCGCACTTGTCCCAGATGCGCATTTTGTGCATCTGGCCGGGCATGACGAGCTTCGCCAGCCAGTTGGCGTTGGCGCGGTAGGTGTAGTAAAAATCCCACACATAACGGATCGGCGTGTGGCAGTAGCAGATGTGTACGGCATCCGGGCGGGTGATGACGCCTTTGGAACAGGAGGAGGACGACGACAGCACCAGATCGTACTCTGTCAGGTCGAACGCCTCAAACGCGCGGGGCATCAGCGGCAGCATGGCCTTGTACAGCCTGTTGGAGAAGGGCACCTTCTGGAACCAGCTCGTGCGGATGTCATAGCTTTTAAAGTGCTCGGGCATGTTTTTGGGGTCGTACACAAGGGTGTAGATGACGGCATCGGGGAAAACGCGCTTCATGGCGTCCACAACGCGGTCCCCGCCGGCGTAGCCGACAAGCCAGTCGTGAACGATGGCGACCTTGGGCTCCTTTTTGCTCATTACAGACACTCCCGTCCGGTAACGCACAGGGCGTTATTGTAGTTTTTCGTCGTTGACCATCTTGCCGCCGAACACGGTGCGGAAGATGATCTTGATGTCCAGCGCCACGGTCCAGTTTTCGATGTACCAGATGTCGTAGCGGATGCGCTCGGCAATGTCGGTGTCGCCGCGCAGGCCGTGGATCTGCGCCCAGCCCGTGCAGCCGGGGCGGACCTGCTGGCGCACAAGGTAGCGCGGAATCTCCTCTTTAAAATGCTCCACATGGTAGGGCACCTCGGGCCGCGGCCCGACGAGGGACATATCCCCTTTCAGCACGTTGAAGAACTGGGGCAGCTCGTCCAGGCTGAACTTGCGGATAAAGCTGCCGAAGTGGGTCTTGCGCGGGTCGCAGTCGGTGGACCAGCCGGTCTCCTGCTGCACATTGACCCGCATCGAGCGGAACTTGTACATCATGAAGGGCTTTTTGTTCAGGCCGATGCGCTCCTGCCTGAAGATGACCGGCCCGGGGCTGGACAGCTTGACGCCGATGGCCGTGACCAGCATGACCGGGCTGGTCAGAATGATCAGGATTAGGCTGCCGATAATATCAAGCCCGCGCTTGACAGCGGCGTTGAGCAGATTGTCAAACGGCGTCTGCCGCACATTGATGAGCTTGCACTCGTCCAGCACGTCAATGGTGGGCCGGGCGGGCAGATAGTCGCTGTAGAACGGTACCATCGTGATGCGCACGCCGTTTTTGTCGCAGGCGGCAAAAACGTGGGGCAGCAATTCGATCTCGTCAGCCTCCAGCGCTACGACGACCTCATCGACGGCAACCTCGTCGAGCCGGGCGGACAGCGCATCATAGCTGCCCATGTAGCGCACACCAAGACCCGGTTCTTCGATTCCGGCCAGATAGCCGTCCACGACAAAGCCGTAGTAGGGGTTGTGCTCGAGCGCGCGCAGATAGAGCGCGGCGGATTTACCGCCGCCCACCAGCAGGATATGGCGCAGACCCAGCCCCTTGCGGCGGCGGGCGCGGTCTACCCAGCGCAGGATCATACGCTCGATCACGACGCCTGCCGTGCCGAGGATGTAGAACAGCGCCAGTACGATACGGGAGTAGTCGTCCAGGTGCATCAGATACAAAGCACCAATGAAGATCAGCAGTCCCGCCGCGTTGATGACGGCAATCTTGGTGCAGCGCTCGGCCAGGCCGCGCAGCCGCGTGGTGCTGTAGATACCGGCGACCCAGTAGATGAGCACGAGCACCAGCGATGTGGCCAGCCCGGCAATGATGTTGCGCGGGTCCCGGGCCACGGCCAGCGCAGGCCCTGCGCCGCCCGGCTCAAAGTAGCGGACGTAATTGAAACGGATATAGTTGGCAAGCAAAAAGCCGATGAAAAGCAGTGCCGCGTCCGCCAGCACATATAAAAGGCTTTTGAAGCGTTGGTTCTTTTCCAGCAAGAGGTGATGCCCTCCCTACGGTGATAGATTTAAACAATCTATTTTACCATATTTACGCCGGTATTGCAAATCAGCGGTAAAGTTCCTGCAGCTGATCCAGCGTTTTCTTCATTTCGGCGCGGACCTCCGGCGGGCCGGAGACGACGACGCCGGTGCCGAACCCGGCCACCCAGCCGAAGAACTGCGGGCTGACCTGAATCTCGGCGGTCATCGTAAAGTGCTCGCCGTCGGCGCAGGGCGTCAGGATCGGCGCGGTGCCGAACCGGTCGATCATCGCCCCGGCAAAGCGGTTCTCGCATTGCAGCGTTACCCGCTTGAGCGGGCCGTTGAACATGCCGAACATCTGCTGCATATACGTATTGACGTCGAAATTGGCGTATTCCCCGGCACCCTCGCGGGTCGTGTCGGGCAGCTGGTGAACGTTCTGCATCTTGTCGACGCGGTAGTGCTTGAGCCGCCCCTCGGTGTAGGCGATCAAATAATAGTTGCCGTTCTCCCACACGAGCACCCACGGGCTGACGCGGTAGAGCTGGCCGTCGTGGCGCGGGGCCATCCGCTTTTGCAGGTTCCAGTCGCAGTATTTGAAGGTGACCTGCTCCCCTGCCGTGATGGCGGCGTGCAGCGCATCGACGGTGTACAGAATTTTCTCGTCGGTGCTCTTGATACGCCCGCTGACCAGTACCTTACGGTCCAGCTCCTCCTGCCGGTATGTGGAGGTGAACTGGCCGAGCTTGTCGATCAGGATTTTGGATTTGCGCGCCGTGATAAATTTGCTGGCGTAGACGGCATCGACGAGCAGCTTGAGCTCGGCAAGCTCAAACGGAGCCTCGGTCATATAGTAGCCGCCGCCGCGCCCGCGCTGCTGCACGATCTCATATTTGGTGTCGGGCAGGTTGTTTAAGGTGTTCAGGTCATCGTAGACGCTTTTGCGCTCGGCGACGACGCCGTGCTCCTGCAATTTTTCCACCAGCTGGGGAACACTCAAGGGGTGCTTCTCGTCGGTTTCCCGGGCGAGGATCTCCAAAAGAACAAGCAGTTTGCGTTTCTGGCCTTCTTTGCGCGACATAACAGCGGCTCCTTTCCTGAGTCTGGCAGATATAGTCCTATTATACACCCTATAGGGGCGGGTGGCAAGACCGGGAACGGCTGCCTCCCGGGAGGTTGTTCTTTCTTTTGCCAACAAAAGAAAGAACCAAAGAAAATTGCCGCTGTTTCGACGCAGCGGACCCGCGACTTGGGGGCTGCACGCCCCCAAGACCCCCAAAGCGGAAGTCGGAAGGGGCGGGGGCTAAACGAAAGCAGTATTACTTTTCGTTCTTAACGCCCCCGCCCCTTCCTCCACCTTTGAGTCGGGGGTTCCCCCGAACCCCCGTTGTTTTTAACGGCTGCTATAATCTCGGGCGCAGCCCGCAAAAGGCTCCTCACGCAGTGGGGAGCTGGCCGGGCCTTGCCTTATATCTCGTCAGACCCCATTTACCACAAACTTCCCGTCCGTCTGCTGCCTTTCGGTCCGCAGCCTTACCACCCCAGCTCCCCCAAGATCCACCCTAGATCTTCAAACAGATCCCCCGGCAGCATGGCGGTCATGCTGCGGCGCTTGGCGCAGCGGTCTGCAGCGGCGCCGTGGAGCCATACCGCGCAGACCGCGGCGTCCTCGGGCGTGCGGCCCTGCTTTAGACCTGCTGCCAGCAGCCCGGCGGTCAGACCGGCTAAAATATCCCCGCTGCCGCCCTTGGCTAACCCGGCATTGCCGGTCTCATTGCGCCAGACCGTGCCGTCCGGCGCGGCAACCAGTGTGTGATGCCCTTTCAAAACGGCGACGCAGTGATATTTTTCGGCCAGCGATACGGCGGCACCCTCGCGGTCCGCCTGCACCTCGGGCACAGTCAGGGCCAGCAGCCGCGCGGCCTCGCCGGGGTGGGGCGTCAGGATCGTGTTTGCGGGCAGATCCCCCCTGTACTTCCCCGCTGCCAGTGCGTTCAGTGCGTCGGCGTCCAGCACGGCACCGGCCCACGGGGCGTTCCTGCCGAGCAGGGCCTTACAGACATCGGCGGCGCTCTCCCCCAACCCGGGCCCGGCCAGCAAAACGGCGTGCCTGTCCGCGAACCAGCGGCGCAGCGCGTCGGCGTCCTGCGGGTGGATGCCCCCGTTGGCCGCCGTGCGGCAGCCGCAGGCGCAGCATTCCGGCGTGCGGGAAAGTACCAGCTGGATAACAGGCTCGACGCTGGCCAGATACACCAGCCCGGCCCCGCCGCGCAAAGCGCCCTCTGTGCAGAGTGCCGCCGCCCCGCGGTAGGCCATGCTGCCCGCCGCGGCCAGCACACTGCCGTAGCTCCCCTTGTTGCTCTCCGCCATGCGCTCGGGCAGCAGCCGTCGCACCAGCTCCCGTGTGATTTCGCGCTGCATCTTGCATCCCTCCGAAAATAGATTATAATTAAGTATATTATAAGGCATAAAAGCCAAAAGCGAAAGGGGCAGTTTGCATGGTTCCGGCATTAGAGGAAATTCTGGCAGCAACAAAAAGCATGGTCTTTTTCGGCGGGGCGGGCGTCTCGACCGAGAGCGGCATCCCCGATTTCCGCTCGGTGGACGGGCTGTACCACCAAAAATTCAAGTACCCGCCTGAGACGATGCTCTCCCACACCTTCTACGAGACCCACACCGCAGAATTTTTTGACTTCTACCGCCAGAAGCTCATCGTCCACGGGGCAAAGCCCAACGCGGCCCACCTGCGTCTGGCGGCGTTGGAGCGCGAGGGCAAATGCAGGGCCGTCGTGACCCAGAACATCGACGGCCTGCACCAGGCCGCGGGCAGCAAGACCGTGTATGAACTGCACGGCTCGACCCTGCGCAACTACTGTACGCGGTGCGGCAAATTCTTCCCGGTGCAGTTCATTGAGGATGCGGCGGGCGTCGGCGACGGCGTGCCCCGCTGCGACGAGTGCGGCGGCATCGTCAAGCCCGATGTTGTGCTCTACGAGGAGGGGCTGGACGAGGAGACGATGGAAAACGCCGTGCACGCCATCCGCGGGGCCGACACCCTCATCGTCGGCGGCACAAGCCTGGCCGTCTACCCGGCGGCGGGTCTGCTGCGCTACTTCCGCGGGGAGAACCTTGTTGTCATCAACAAGCAGCCCACCCCGGCGGACGCAATGGCCAATCTGCTGATCCACGCTCCGATTGGCCGCACGCTGGACCCCGATGCCCCCGTTGAAGTGTAGAAATTACACAAAAATCCATGCTTTTTTTAAAAAAGGCATTGCAAAACGCCGTGGAATTTTGTTATGATAGATTCATATTGAGTTTATAGGCAGAGTTGATAGAGGGAGACGGTTTTTATGGCAAATGCACTGACGGATTTTACCAAGAAACGTGAATTTCTGATTTGCATGGATTCCGACGGCTGCGTGATGGACACGGTGCGCATCAAGCATTCCACCGTCATGTGCCCCGAGCTCATCCGCGTGTTTGCGCTGGATGACCACGCGGATTTCATCACTGCCGCGTGGGATGAGATCAACCTGCACACGATCACCCGCGGCATCTCCCGGTTTGAGAGCGTCCGGCTGGTGTTTGACCGGTTGAAAAACCGCGGCATCGAGATCCCGGGCAGCGAGGATATTGCCGCCTGGGTCGATACCGCGACGGAGCTTTCCACGGCCAGCCTGCAGCGGGAGCTGCAAAAGACCGGCAGCCTGGCCCTGCGCAAGCTGCAGGAGTGGAA
>ENA-USUM01000778-USUM01000778.1-human-gut-metagenome-genome-assembly--contig:-NODE-778-length-19389-cov-5.632767_pt1 | contig 19389 bp, 14 predicted proteins | sample MGYA00250063_ERZ773402 | MGnify/ENA primary metagenome ERZ773402 (study PRJEB29103, sample SAMN06112030) | human gut metagenome | biome: human gut; feature: ankylosing spondylitis patient; material...
TGCGACCACCTTTACAACCAGTACGTGTTCCTGGAAGACAGCGACGAAAACCTGCGTATGTTCGAGAAACGTGCGCGGTGAATTTCAAGAACAGCCCGGTGTGGCAGAACTTTGGCGATAATCTGATTACCGGCAAGGACAGCGGCGACCGGTATCTTGGGCTGGAAAACGAAAACTACTACTTTGTGGACTATGAGGAGAACATTTACGTCGGCTATCGCTATTACGAGACGCGCGGCGCGGATGACCCGGAATGGTATGCGCAGGAAGTGGTGTATCCGTTTGGCTATGGTCTGAGCTATACGACGTTTGACTGGACACTGGAAAGTGCGCCGGAAAACTTCGTCCTCAGCGATGTCAGCGACAAGATGAAAGTGACTGTGCGCGTAAAGAACACGGGCAGCGTCGCTGGCAAGGACGTTGTGCAGCTCTACGGTCATGCGCCGTATACGCCCGGCAGCGTGGAGAAGTCCGAAGTTGTTCTGCTGGACTTTGCCAAGACGCCGCTGCTTTTGCCCGGCGAGGAATGCACGCTGACGCTGACCTGCGACCCGTACTATCTGGCATCCTACGACTATACGGACAAGAACGAAAACTGGGATAACTGCTTTGAACTGGATGCGGGTGACTACGCACTGTACGTCATCAAGAATGCGCATGACCGCGTATTTGAAGTGCCGTTCACGGTGAAAGACGACATTATCATTAGCGAAGACCCGGTAACAGGCAATACCATAGAAAACCGTTACACGGACTTGGAACTGGACAGCTCTGATTACCATCTCCAGACGCTGCTTTCCCGCGAAGATTGGGAAGGCACGATGCCGGAAGCGCCCTCTGTGGATGACAGAACGGTGGATGAAGAATATCTCGAAGCGCTTCAAAACCGCGATCACAACAATGAAGAGGCGGATGCGCTCTTTGACTTGGGGCTTCCCGCAACAAGTCAGACGGACATTTCACTGGTGCTTCGCGACCTGCTGACGGATGAAAATGGGCAGAATCAGCGAGTGTCGTATGATGACCCGCGCTGGGATGCGATTCTGGACAAGCTGTCTGTCGAGGACATGGTGAAAATGTGCAACATGGGCGCATTCAAAACGAATGAACTGCCCATCATTGGCAAGCCTGCCACGAACGACACAGATGGCCCGACTGGCTTCACGAACTTCATGGATCGAAGCGGCATCTACTGGAAGTGCTGCTATTACTGTGCGGAAGTCGTCATGGCTTCGACATGGAATCAGGAGCTGATGGAAGACATCGGCGAAATGATAGGCGCGGAAGGATTGATTGGCGCGGATGGAAAGGGCAACAATCTGCCGTATTCCGGCTGGTATGCGCCCGGCGTCAATATCCACAGAAGCCCCTTCGGCGGTCGCGATTTCGAGTATTTTTCCGAAGACGGACTGTTCAACGGCAAAATGGCGGCGGCGGAAATCCGCGGATGCGCCAGCAAGGGCGTTTACTGCTTCGTGAAGCACTTTGCGCTCAACGAACAGGAAACGCATCGTTCCTCCAACGGTTCGGGCACTTGGGTGACGGAACAAGCAATGCGCGAATTGTACCTGCGCCCGTTTGAAATCGCGGTCAAGGAAGGGCATACCACAGCAGTGATGAGCTCCTTCAACCGCATCGGTACGCGCTGGACAGGCGGCGATTATCGGCTGCTGACTCAAATCCTGCGGAACGAATGGGGCTTCCAAGGCATGGTCATCACCGATTTCAATACGACCTCCTACATGAATTTGCGGCAAATGGCATATGCAGGCGGCGACTTGAATTTGGGCAACGACATGACGCTGCCGGACGTTATTCAGCCGAACTGGTGCGACGCATCCGACCCGGTGGACATGCAGATCCTTCGCCAATGCGTGAAGAACATTCTCTACACGGTGGTCAACTCGAATGCCATGAACATCAGTGTAGCCTACTACCGTCCGGAGTGGTGGAAAATCACAATTTATGTGGTGGATTGCGCGGCGGTCACGGTGATTGTGTTTACAGGGATTCGCTGTTTCCGCGGACGGAAAGCAAAACATGACGTAAAGGCATAACAGCAAAGGGGCAGCAAGCGAAAAATGCTTGCTGCCCCGTATTGCGTTCGTCATGAAAAATATCGTATGTTTAAGCGCTTGTTTCCATAAGAAGAGACTGCGCTGAAGGTTGTTGCGGATGGTTTTCCTATTGCAGCGCGGGTATTTCCCTTCTCGCTGCTTTTTATGCGAAAATCACCGTTCCCCCTATAATCCGCGAAGCCCGCTCGCACATTTCAGGAAAGCTGTGCGAAAACCTCCTCCAGCCACGCCGCATAATCCCCGACCCACCCGCCGTCAGCGCCGAAGCCGTGCGGCCAGCCGTTCAGGACAATGCGCCCCGTGGGAATGCCCATGCTGTGGATGACGTCGTACTGCTGCTGGAACTGGCGGTAGAAGGGGTCTTTCGTGCCGTAGACGTAGAACGTGGGCGGCAGATTGCCCTCCGCCAGCCACGCGGTGTCCATATTGCCGACGCTGAGGCGGCCGTAGAAGGAGTAAATCATGCCTGCGGCGGAGGCGTGCGCGGGAAGGGCATCCAGCGCATCCGGCACATAGCTGCTGTCCAGCGCCAAGCCGGTCACGTCCTCGTCGTAGTGCATGAGGAACTCGCCAGCCTGAATGCCGCCAGCGGAAAAGCCCATCACAGCGATAGCGTCAGGGTTAATGCCGTATACGTCCGCGTTTTTGCGGATGAAGCGGACGGCACGGGCGACATCCAGCGCACCTTCCTCCTGTGTGTAGGGCGACAGGCGATAATCCACGATGAAGGTCTGGAAGCCCAGCTCGCGCAGCGCCGCCGCCGTGGGCAGGGAATCCGTGTAATTGCCGCGGAACTGGTACGCGCCGCCCGCCATCAGCACCACAGCGCCCTTGGGCTGAACACCCGCGCGCACCGGAATCGCCGTGACATAGGGGCGGAAATCCCACTCATCGAAGTAGCCGGTCATGTTCTGCGTGAAGCGGGTTTTGGCGGGCACATTGCCTTCTTCCCACAGATACAGCACCTGAATTTGCGTCGGGTCAGCCGCCGTGTTCAGCACAGTCGCGTTTCCCTCCGGCGCGGGGAGATGGCGCAACATGTTTGTACGGGAATACCCGCTAATCGTGCCGGAACCGTAGTCATAATCTGACGGAAAATCATCCGGCGTAGGCACGGTGTCGGCGGATGAACTGTCGCGCAGGTCATCAAGCCCCGAAACTGCGCCGGATGTTTCCGTGCTGCCCTGCGTCAGAGCATCTTGAATCGCATCCAAACCGTTTTCCACCTCACTGGCGGATGCGCCTGTCCCGCAAAGGCTCAAAACGAGCGCGAGACTGAGCGCCGCAGCAAGCAATTTCTTCATTCTGCATCATCCTTTCGTTATCCTTTGCGGGAGACAGGCACACGCGCCGTTACTTCTGCTCGTCCACCGGCGCCACCATCTCGGCGTACTTTTTCAGCAGCTCCGGCGTGCTGGTGTAATAGCGCTTGTCCTGATTCAGCGCCGCAATCTGCGCCATTTCCTCGTCCGTCAGCACAAAATCAAACAGGTCGAAATTCGCCTTGATGTGCGCGGGATTCTTCGAGCCGGGGATGACGATGTTGCCGACCTGCATGTGCCAGCGGAGGATAATCTGCGCGGCGGACTTGCCGTACTTCTGCCCCAGCGCTGTCAGCAGCGGCTCTTCCAGCAGCGCCTTATCGCCGTGTCCCAGCGGATACCAGCATTCCACCTGAATGCCGTACTGCGCCGCCAACGCCCGCGTTTCCAAGCGCTGCGCAAACGGGTGGAGTTCAATCTGCATCACCTGCGGCTTGATGTCCTGCTCCATGATGGCATTGAACGCATCCATGCGGTTATCGAAGTTGCTGATGCCCAGCGCACGGATTTTTCCCTCGCGATAGGCTTTCTCCAGCCCCTGCCAAGCGCTGACAATCGTGTCAAGGTCGCCCGCCGGATGGTGCAGGTAGACGAGGTCGATGTAGTCCACACCAAGACGTTCCAGCATTTGGTCGATGGCATGCTCCACGTCGCCGTAGTCGCTCGGCCAGAGCTTGTCGGTAATCCAGATTTCTTCGCGCGGCACGCCGCTGTCCCGGATGCCCTGCCCGACACCGCGCTCGTTGAGATAGCCGTGCGCATCATCCAAATGACGATAGCCGGCTTCCAGCGCGGAAGCGACGGCCTCGCGGGACGTTTGGTTCAAAACGCCCAAATCACCGTTTTCCAGACTTTGAATCTGCGTGCCTAAACCAAGCTGCGGCATTTGCACGCCGTTGTTCAGCGTAATCATCGGCACATTCTTGACGGAAACCACGTTGGAAACGCTTGCCGCCCCTTCGCCGGGGGCTTCTACCTGCGCATTTTCCGCCAGCGCGGGAATGAACAGCGCGCACATCAGCAGCAGACTGCAAAGCGCTGCGAAAATTCGTTTCATGTTCATGCTCCTTTACACGTTTTTCCCCATTTGGTATGCCTGCTGCATGGCGGGCGTATCCGTCACCTTGCCCGGCTCGTACACGACGTTTCCGATGATGACGACCTTCTCCACTTCTTCGACCGTGAGGTCGATGTCCTTCAGGACATGAAGGTCACCGAAATATTTGTTCAGGCCGCGGATTTCGATCATATTTGCCATGCATTCCCCCCTCGATATATGTGACAAGTGCTTGTTATACCTTATTTTCGCAGGTAAGCGCAACGTTTTGCATTTCGAAACCATTTCGATACTGCGAAATCCGACCTCGAAAGCCGGGTCGGACGCCGCCCCGAAATCCAGCCCGAAAGCTGGGCATAATAGGCGACAGATGTACGCGCTTCAAAGGAGACACGCATGCCCGCATTGATCACCCATCGTCTGTTCGGCGAGGAGAGCATCGAGCGCCTGCCCGAGGGAATCATCACGAATGAGGACGAGCGCGCTGCGTTCCTGCTCGCCAACCAGGGCCCAGACCCGTTCTTCTTCCGCTTCAGGACCCCGAACATGGGGACCTGTATGGAGCTCGCACGCGTCATGCACCGCAGCCGCATGTCCCGCCAGTTCGCCGCGCTGCGCGAAGGCGTCTCGCGCCTGCAGCCCTCCGATTCCGGTGTGGGCCGCGCCTGGACGCTGGGTATGCTCTCCCACTACGTGCTCGACCGCAACGCGCACCCCTTCGTCTACGCGCAGCAGTGGGGCATCCAGGAGGCCGACCCCGATCTCACCGGCGCCGGTAGCCAAGTGCACGCCGTGATCGAGAGCGACCTCGACCTACTCATGCTGCAGCTCAAACGCAACGGCGCCACCATCGCCGAGTTCCCGCCCGTGGGCGGGGTCTCCAGCAATCCGCGCATCGACAAGGTTGCCGGAGCGCTCGTGAGCTTCATGGCAAAGAGCGTCTACGGCATGGATGTTGCCGCCAACGAATACGGTGGAGCCGTGGCGGACATGCAGCTCGTCTACCGCCTGATCGAACCCGCGGGGTCCATGCGCTCCGATGTGCTCGGTCGCCTCGAGAGCCTGGTGAGCGACTACTCCCTGCTGCAGTCCCTCGCCCACCGCGTCACCACCGAAACCCCCTCCGCATGCGGCAACCTGGAGCACAAGCCCTGGCGCAACCCGTTCTCCGAGACTGAGAGCACCGAGGCATTCCCCGATGTCTTTGACCGCGCCTTGGACGATTACGCCCAGGCGGCCTGTCGCTTCATCGAAACCGGCGACATGGGGGCCGTGACCGAGCATGTGAACTATTCCGGACGCCCCCTCGACGCAAACGAGGAGTTCGACCGCGAGGAGTAGCGTCTCAGAAAGTCCGGTCGGGCGCGCTGCAGACGCCGCCCACCGCAAACGTTGGGCGCCCCGCAAACGGCAGAGCCTATGTCATCTCACCCAGAAGCGGTCGTGATTTGCCTCCGTGCAACAGCCAGGCAAATCACGACCATCTCCATGTCTTCAGGTCCAAGATCCCGGCTCGGAACCCGAGCCCCTGGCTCCAGATCCCGGGCACCAAACGCCCGGGCTACTTCACCTCGATGAGCTCATATTCGCTCGTACCGAGGCCGATCTTCTCGCCGTGCTCGATCATGGAGCGCCAATTGGTGTCGGGGTGCGTCATGTTGAAGTGATCATGCTCGCAGCGCTCGGGAACCTCGCCCGCCGCCTCGAGCTTGGCACGCATCTCGGTCAGCTCGGTATCGGGCATCGCGGGCATGGCGAGCGCCATGTCGATGCACGCCTGATCGATAGCCACGGGATCGAAGCTCGCGAACATACCGATATCGGGCACGATGGGCGTGTCATTCTCTGGATGGCAATCGCAGTTGGGGCTCACGTCGATGGCGAGCGAGATGTGAAAGCTCGGACGATCCTGTACGATGGCCTGCGTGTACTCGGCGATCTTGTAGTTGAGCACGTCGACGGCGGCATCGTAATCGGGCTCGATGGCATTCTGATTGCACGCGCCGATGCAGCGTCCGCATCCCAGACAGCGATCGTGATCGATACGCGCCACGGGAGATTCGACCACACGCCCGTTCTTGAGCGTACGCTCGCGCGTCGTGGGGAAACTCACGGCGCCATGCGCGCAGATGCGCTCGCACGCGCGGCATCCGATGCACTTGGCCTCATCCACACTCGGCTTGCCAGCCGCGTGCTGCTCCATCTTGCCGGCGCGGCTGCCGCCTCCCATGCCGAGGTTCTTCATGCAGCCGCCAAAACCCGCCTGCTCGTGACCCTTGAAATGCGTAAGCGAGATCACGATATCGGCGTCCATCAGGGCGTGGCCGATCTTGGCCTCCTGCACGTACTCCCCGTTTTTCACCGGGACGAGCGTCTCGTCGGTGCCCTTGAGGCCATCGGCGATGATGACCTGGCAGCCGGTGGCATAGGGCGTGAACCCATTTTGGTACGCGCAATCGATGTGCTCGAGCGCGTTCTTGCGGCTGCCCACGTACAGCGTATTGCAGTCGGTGAGGAAGGGCATACCGCCGAGTTCCTTCACCACATCGGCAACGGCGCGTGCATAGTTGGGGCGCAGGAAGGAAAGGTTCCCCAGCTCGCCAAAGTGAATCTTGATGGCGACGAACTTGTTCTCGAAGTCGATCTGCTCAATGCCGGCACGGCGGATGAGGCGCTTGAGCTTGTCGAGCTGGCTCTCGCGGCCGTGCGTGCGCAAATTGGTGTAATACACCTTGGCAGGCCCGGACGTAAGATCGGCTCCCATGGAAGCGGCGGTGGCAGGCGAATCGGCCATGAGTCCTCTTTCTCTCAGGCAAATATCTCGGTCATTCTCGATTGTACGACTGGCGGCCCACCGGGGAGCCGCCACAAATCCGGCGTTCGGTCGGGCGCAGAGCACCTAGACGTGCCCGCGCTCCCAGTCCGCCAAGGCGCGGCGCAGCTGGTCGCCGTCGGGCTCATACGGCTCGCGCACACCGTTACGAAGCATAAACGGGTCGTTGCCCTTGCCCGTCACGATCACAACGGCGGGGCCGTGCGTCTCACTCACCGCGGTGCGTATGGCCTCACTGCGGTCGAGTACGACCTGCCAGTTCTCGTTGCCCTGCGCGCTCACGGCGCGGGCGATGGCGTCACAGATGAGGGCAGGGTCCTCGGGACCGGGATCGTCCTCGGTGATGACGATGCGATCGGCGAGCTTTCCGGCCGCCTCACCCATGGTCTCGCGGCGATCGACGCCCTTGCCGCCCGTCGCGCCGAACACCACGGCAAACTCGCGGTCGGGATAACTCGCGCGCAAATCGCGTAGGAGCGTCTCGAGGCTCATACCGTTATGAGCGTAATCGACCACGCCCATGATGCGGCCGCTCTCGCTCGGATACAGTTCCATGCGACCGGGCGCGTAGGCCCGGGAAAGGCCCGTCTCGATCGCGTCCGCCGAGATTCCCAGCGCCTCGGCGCACGCGATGGCGCCCAGGGCGTTGCTCAAGTTAAACACCGCAGGTGAGGGAATCATGAGCTCGCGGGCGATGCGCGGCGTGCGCACCGTTGCGCGGATGCCGCGCTCGGTGCGGACATAGGACGGCACGAACACATCGGCCGCCGCATCCTCGAGCGAATAGGTAAGTACGCGCTCGACCGTACGTGAAGCATGGGCGGCGGCGAGCGCCCGCTCGGTCACGTCCATGTCGAGATTCACCACGGCCACGCGGCAGCGCTCGAACAGCAGCAACTTGCTCTCGAGATAATCTTCGAGCGTGGGGTGCTCGATGGGAGAGATGTGGTCCTCGCCGAAATTCGTGAACGCACCCACGGCAAAGTCCACCCCGAGGGTGCGGCGGAACTTGATGGCCTGACTCGACGCCTCCATGACCACGTGCTCGCAGCCCACGCTGGCGGCGTTGGCGAACCGCCGCTCGAGTTCGAAGGACTCGGGCGTGGTGAGCAGCGAGTCGCCGCGCTCGACGCCGTCATCGTACTCGACTCCCGTCAGCAGGGCCGGAACGGGGCGCCCCATCTCGCGTGCATGCTCGGATAGAATCGAGCGCAGGTAATATGCGCTCGTGGTCTTGCCCTTGGTGCCCGTGAAGGCGCACACCTTCACCCGGCCGGAAGGATGGTCGTATGCGGCATCGGCGAGCAGCCCGAGCGCCGTGCGGATATCGTTCACCAGCACGCGCGGGACCCCATGCCCCACCTCGCCGTCGACCTCGTAATCGACCTCGGACACATAGGCAACCGCACCGGCAGCGAGCGCCTGCAGCAGGTACTCGCGCCTGAACGCAGCGCCCTTGCACACGAACAGCGTCCGCGGCACCACGCGCCGGGAATCATCGGTCGCATATGTGATCTCGATCCCACGAGCCTCGTCGCGCACGCCCTCGAGCACGATGCCCGCATCGGCGAGCACATCGGCATACGAACCCAGACTCCTGGTCATCTGCAGCGTATCCACCATTGAAGCTCCTTGTGTACGAACCGCACACCGGTTTTACACCGGGCGGTGATGAATCCGATTGCTCGCCCGCAAGGCGTCGCTCTGGCAAAAAGGGCGACCCCGCGGGGCCGCCCCTCAAAAACTCGAGACGGGCACGAGCCACCTGCCCGACATCACGCGCGGGCGGCCTCGATCATCTTGCGAACGGTGCCCTGCAGCTCGGCGAGGTTCTCCTCGGAAGGCACCCACTGCTGCGCCACGACCGGCACGGGCAGCTGGAACTTGGCGTTCTCGAGCTCGGCGTACACCTGCTTGGGGCCGAGCGGGGCCCAACCATACGAGCCGAACGCGAGGCCGATACGCTGCTCGTTCTTGGGCGAAAGGCCGCGCATGTACGTGAGGAAGCTCGCCACGGTGGGCAGCATGTTGGAATTGAGCGTGGGCGAGCCGACAGCCACGTACTTGGCATCGCACATGTAGAGCATGATGTCGGAGATATGCGTGCTCTTAACGTCGATGAGCTGGGCGGAGATACCCTCGACGATGAAGGCATCGCAAATCTCACGTGCCATGGACTCGGTGGAGTGCCACATGGAATCGAACACCACGACGGCCTTCTCCTGCGTCTGGTACGTGGTCCACTCCTCGTATTTGGCGATGATCTCGTCGATATGGGAGCGCCAAATGCAGCCATGGCTGGGGGCGATCATCTTGAGCTCGAGGCCCTTGACCGCGGCAAGCGCGCGACCGGCCTGCATGCCGTACGGCCACACGATGTTGGCGTAGTACTTCTTGGCCTGCTTCATGACCTCGCACATATCGTTCTCGTCGTCGAAGCGCTTGGTGGTGGCGAAATGCTGGCCGAACGCGTCATTGGAGAACAGGATCTTATCGACGTCGGAGTACGTGACCATGTTGTCGGGCCAATGGACCATCGGAGTGGTCACAAAGCTCAGGGTGCGCTCGCCGATGCAGAGGGTGTCGCCCGTCTTCACGGGCGTTGCCTCGATGCCGAAGTGGGCGCGGAGCTCGTTGACGCCGGCACCGGCGGAAGCGTAGATCTCGGCGTTGGGGGCGATTTTGTGGATCACGGGCAGGGAGCCGGAGTGATCCATCTCAACATGGTTGGTGATGACCACATCGATCTTGGCGGGGTCGACAACCTGCGAGATACGCTGCACAAGCTCATCGGCAAACGTCGCCTTGCACGTGTCGATCAAGGTGATCTTCTCGTCCATGATGAGGTAGGCGTTATAGGTGATGCCGCGCTCGGTGGTGTAGCCGTGGAACAAGCGCTCGTTCCAATCGATGCCGCCAACCCACCAAACCTTCGGCGAGATCTCAATAGCGTTCAGCATGTCGGTTCCTCTCTCCCATGCAACGCGATGTGTTCATCCAAGCATCATATCACGGGCGCAATGCACCACGATGCACCTGCGCCTCATACGCAAGACGCCCGCCCGGATACACGAGCGGGCGTCCATAAGGGTCACCGTGATCTATGCGGCCTTACGCCAGCGGCTCGATGCGCTCGATGCCGCCCATGTAGGGGCGCAGCACCTCGGGCACCGTGATGGAGCCGTCGGCGTTTTGGTAGTTCTCCATGATCGCGGCCATGGTGCGACCGGTGGGCAGACCGGAACCATTCAGGGTGTGCACGAAGCGCTGGCCCTTGAAGTTCTCGGGGTCGCGGTACTTGATGTTCGCGCGACGAGCCTGGAAGTCACCGCAGTTGGAGCAGGAGGAGATCTCCTTGTAAGCGTTGTAGCTCGGCAGCCAAACCTCGATGTCGTAGGTCTGACGGGCGGAGAAGCCCAGGTCGCCAGTGCACAGGGAGATTACGCGATACGGCAGGCCGAGCTGCTGCAGGATGAACTCGGCCTCGGCCACCATGCTCTCGAGCTCGTCATCGGACTCCTCGGGCTTGGCGAACTTGACCATCTCCACCTTGGTGAACTGGTGCTGACGGATGATACCGCGGGTATCGCGACCGGCAGAACCGGCCTCCTCGCGGAAGCACGGGGTGCCCGCGGTGTAGCGCAGCGGGAGCTGGGAGGCGTCGAGCACCTCACCGGCGTGCAGGTTGGTGAGGGCGACCTCGGCGGTGGGGATCAGGAACTGGTCCTCGCCGGTGTGATAGGCGTCATCCTCGAACTTGGGCAGCTGGCCGGTGCCGTACATGATCTCGCGGTTGACGATAACCGGCGGGATGAACTCGGTGAAGCCGCGGGAGATATGCGTGTTCAGGAAGAAGTTCTGCAGCGCACGGTCGAGCGTGGCGCCAGCGCCGGAGAGCACGGTGAAGCGAGCGCCGGAAAGCTTGGCGCCGCGGTCGAAGTCCAGGATGCCGGTCTCGACACCCAGGTCCCAATGGGCCTTGGGCTCAAAGCCCTCGGCGGCGAAGTCGCGGGGCTCGCCCACGCGACGGCGCTCGGGGTTCTCGTTCTCATCCTTGCCCACGGGCGTGACGTCGGCCGGGATGTTGGGGATGCGGGCCATGAAGTCGGAGACCTCGGCGTCGAGTTCGGCACGGCGCGCGCCGAGCACCTCGATCTTCTCGTTGACCTGGCGAACGGCATCCTTGGCAGCCTCGGCCTCGTCGCGCTTGCTCTCCTTCATGAGGACGCCGATCTTCTTGGACTCGGCGTTGCGGGTGGCCTGCAGATCCTCGACCTCTGCGATGACGGAGCGGCGCTCCTCATCGAGCGCGAAGAAGCGCTCACGGTCCCAGGAGCCCTGACGGTTCGCCATGGCGGCGTCGAGCGCCTCAGGGTTCTCGCGAACAAATTTGATGTCGAGCATAGTCCCTCCGTGTTCACATCTCTCATAAAACTATCGCCGCGAGCCGAGCTATCCCGACCGCGGCGCGGCGACTCATCGCGGGGAAATCGCGATGCGATGCATGTTGGTGCAGTGCAAGTATATACTGGTGAGCGTATTTCGCCATGTATTCCAGCAAGAAAGCAGGACAGCGCAATGGATCAGGTCTTCAACTTCCTCTTCGGCACCCGCCTGGGCGTCGGCGTCTTGTTCTTCGCGGGCATCGTCATCTTTGGCATCGCCGCCTTCATCCTGGAAAAGCGCACCCACAAGATGTACGTCGACCGCGGCCCAAAGGGCGATGACGAGGACAGCTTCTGGAACTAGCCCCTCGCATCGTGCCGGCCCCTCGCGTCGCAATATGGCCCCCATCAGCAAACTTCACGCTGATGGGGGCCTCATCTATCGTTTGAACCCGTGGCCTACAAGGTCATGTTCGGGTCGGCGTCCACCGTGAACTCGGCGAACTCCCCACGCAAAAACTTCTCGCGCGCGACCACCGCGATCATAGCGGCGTTGTCGGTGCACGCGTTTTGCGGGGGCACCGTCACACGGATGCCCTGGCGACCGAGCTTCTCAATCATCATCTGACGCAGATGCGGGTTTGCCGCCACGCCACCGCCGATGCAGTACTCGCGCGCACCCGTCTCCCGCAGGGCGCACTTGGCCTTCTTGTACTGCACGTCGAACACGGCGGCCTCGAAGGAGGCGGCCAGGTCGGGCAGGTGGATGGTGCGACCGGCCGCCGTCTCCTGCTCGATGTAGAGCGTGACCGCGGTCTTCAGGCCGGAGAGCGAGAAGCGGTAGTCTCCGCGGCTGTTGAGGGCGCGCGGGAAGTCGATGGCCTTTGGATTACCGTCTTCCGCCAAGCGCGAGATGATCGGACCGCCGGGATATCCAAGGCCCAGCGCCTTGGCGACCTTGTCAAAAGCCTCGCCCACCGCGTCGTCGAGCGTCTCGCCCAAGACCTCGTAATCACCCCAGGCGCGCACGTGCACGAGCATGGTATGTCCACCCGAGACGAGCGTGAAGATGAACGGCGGCTCCAAGTCGGGGGTGGTGAGCTTGTTGGCGAACAGGTGCCCCTCAAGGTGATTCACGCAGATGAGCGGCTTGTCGGCCGCAAGCGCAAAGCCCTTGGCGAACGCCACGCCCACCACAAGCGCGCCCACCAGACCGGGTCCCTGGGTCACACCAACCGCTGCAAGCTCGGCAGGGGCGATGGCCCCGCCCGCCAAACCGAGGCTCTCGGCAGCCTCCTCCAGCGCAGCATCCACCACACCGACAATGACCTCCACGTGCTTGCGCGAGGCGATCTCGGGAACCACGCCGCCAAAGCGAGCATGAAAATCGATCTGGGTCGACACCTGGTTTGCCAACAGGTTGCCCTCGGCATCCACGATGGCCACGGCCGTCTCGTCGCAAGAGCTCTCGATAGCGAGGATGAGTTGGCGGCGCTCGATCTCGGCCGCCTCATCGGCCGTGCGCGAAGGCGCCGGCAACGGCCACTCACGCGCCAAGGCGGCCGTGGGCTCCGGCGATGCAGCGTCCACGGGCAAAACCAGCGGCAGCGAAGCACGCATCACATGCGCATCGCGACCGGCCCCGTAGTACCCGCGGCGACAACCGACCTGCTCGAATCCCAAATTCGCATAGAGAGCGCGGGCGGATTCGTTGTCGGCCTCCACCTCGAGCGAGGCGCTCGTGCAGCCGAGCATCTGCGCATCGTAGCTCACATGCGCGAGAAGCTTGCGCGCGATACCCTCGCGCCTATGTGCGGGTGAAACGGCAACGTCGAGGATCTCGACGTCTTTATCGACCACCATGCCGCCGGCAAAGCCGATCAACTCTCCGTTGTCATGGGCGACCCACCAGGAGCGGGCGGCCGCGGCGCCCTCGGAAAGCTCCGCCAAGAACAGGTTCGCGCTCCACGGCTCGTGCCCCGCACCCTCGAAGCACTCGCGCTCGAGCACGGCCATGGCCTCGGCATCGGCTGCGGCCATGGGACGAACCTGCAAGTGGCGTCCGGCGAGCTCGTCGGCCACACCGGTGATGCCCGTGTTCACGCTCTCCGCCAGGCCCAAACGACGACGCTCGTTCTCCTCGGCATCGGAAAGGCGCGTGTACACCGGCAACACCGCCGCCGGGTCCGTGCTGCCCGCAGCGGCCAGGCCTTCGGGGCATGCAGCGGCCAGCAGCACACCCTCACCCGTGGGCCACCACAGCTCGCGAGGAAGGGCGCGCGCCATAAGGCCCGCCTCCTCGAACAGCTTGCCGTAGCGCACCAGCCCGTCGCCGGTGAGCTGCAACTCGTCCGCATCGGCGCGCTCGGCCCACTCCTCCACCGCGGCCGCGGCCTTCACCACGCGTTCGCGCTCGAACATTCGGTGCGGGCCCTCATCATCCAGCGTATACAGCGCAGGGTACACCTCGCCGCGCATGGCATCCGCAGCAACGCCCACCAGACCGCGCGTGCCCGCCTTCCAAGCGGTCCATGCACAGGCGTCGAGCGTCGAAGTCCCCATCAGGGGCACGTTTGCACCGCGGGCAAGACCCTTTGCGGTGGAAATGCCGATGCGCACGCCGGTAAAGGAACCCGGCCCGCGGCCCACGAGGAACCCACCCACGTCGGACATGGACATACCGGCATCATCAAGGGCCTCGCGCACCGTTTGGACGAGCTCGACGTTCGCCCGCCTGCGGCACAAGTGATCGCGGGAGGAAAGGACCTCGACCGAGGCCCGCGAAGGCCTGTCATCGAAGAAGACCTCGGGCGTCCACCACGCCACCGCGCAGGAAAGCATGTCCGTGGAGGTATCGATCGCCACGATCAGCGTCCGCAGTTCGTCTAGTTTCATCTCTCTCGCTCCAAGCGTTCAGGACTCAAGGGGGGCAGATACAAATTGAGATATTAGGCGGCTTCGCCCGCGCGCACTGCATCATCGACGGCGGCAGCCAGGCGCTCTGCACGCGCACCATGGGGCTCGAGCACGATCTCACGCAGGGACTCATCCCCATCGACGCGCGAGATGATCACGCCCAGATACTCATCGGTCAGCTCATCCTGGAACTGCTCGCCCCATTCGAGCAGACACGCGCCCTCATACCCCAGCACGTCGAAAATACCCGTGTCCTCGAGCTCAAAGGCGTGCTCCAGGCGGTACAGGTCAAAGTGAAACAAAGGAATGCGGCCGCCGTCATGTACGGCCATAAGTGCGAACGTGGGGCTCGTGACGGGATGGGTATCACCCAAGCCGGCCGAAACGCCCTTGGTGAAGTGCGTCTTTCCCACACCCAGTCCACCCGTCAAAACGAGCACATCGCCGTCCTCCAGGCAGCCGGCGACCAGCTCGCCCAAGTGGACGGTGTCATCCACACCCGCACTTGCATACGCGCGCGGACCCCTATATTCAAGCGCCATAGCTACTCCTCAATCTCCGGAAGCGCATTGGCGGCGGCGTCATTTTCGGGAACAGCCGCACGTGCCGCGTTCAGACCAACGTCGACGGGGTGTTCCGCCAGGTACGCCCCGAGCATGCGGAAGTCCTCCTCGAGCAGCGCCTGCCACGCCGGGTTGCGCAGCGCCGCCGCCGGATGAAACGTCGGCATGACGGTGAAATGACCCATCTGGTGAAAACGACCGCGCAGCTTGGTGATGCCGACCTCGGTCTTGAGCACGAAGTGGCTCGCCGGGTTGCCCAGCGTGACGATGACATCCGGCCAGATACTGCGAATCTGCTCGCGCAGATACGGCGAACATGCCAATACCTCGTCCGCCTGGGGATTGCGATTCTGCGGAGGACGGCATTTGAGAACGTTGGCGATATAGATGTCCTCGCGTTCGAGGCCCGCAAGGGAGAGGATTCGATTGAGGTTCTCACCGGCACGCCCCACGAACGGCTCACCCTGCAGATCCTCGTTCTTTCCCGGCGCCTCACCCACGAACATCACGCGGGCGCGCGGATTGCCTACGCCAAAGACGATGTTCGTGCGCGTCTGGTAAAGCTGACACGCACGGCAGTCGCCCATGACGGAACGGATCTCATCAAGCGAGACCTCGCGCGGCTTTTGGCCCGTATGTCCGGGAATGTGCATGACACCCATGGTGCTGCTCCCCCTTATCGTTCGAACGCCGCCCACAGGAGGGCGCCGTTACACGTAAATCTTCTCCAAGCGCATGCCAAAACCGCACGCAAGCTCATAGTTGATGGTCCCGCAAGCCCGGGCCAGCTCGTCGAGCGTGATCTGCGCATCGCCATCACGGCCCACGATCGTCATCAAATCGCCCACCTCGGCCTCCTGCGTCGGGCGCAGCGAGGTCTCGGACACGGCCACCATACATTGGTCCATACAGATGTTGCCAACCTGACGGATGCGCTCCCCACGGAACAGGACGTCCATGCGATTCGACAGCACGCGCGGCAGGCCATCGGCATACCCGATCGGCAACGTGCACACCTCGACGCGCGTTCGTGGAACCCGGTAGGTGAAACCATAGCCCACACCCTCGCCCATGGCCGGATAGCACGTGTGCGTCACGCGCGCGCGGATGCTCATGACGGGCTCGAGCGGAAGAACAGAGGCGGTGCGCTCGCAGGGCTGAAGGCCGTAGAGGCCGATTCCAGCGCGAATCATATCGAAGCGCATCGCGGGATTGAGCACCGATCCAGGCGTGTTGTCACAGTGCACGATACCGGGGTCGAATCCGGCCTCGCGCAATGCCGAGATCGCCTCGGTGAAACGCTTGCACTGCAGTTGATGATCCCAGCCATCAGGGTCATCGGCGGTCGCGAAATGAGTGAACGTGCCGTCGCACTCCAAGCCCGCATGAAAGTCGATGCCGCGGCGGAAGTCGACGACCTCCGTGCAATGAACGCCGATGCGGTTCATTCCGGTATTGATGGCCATGTGGTACTTGCCCACTCGGCCGAGCGCCGCGGCTCGCTCACCATAGGCCCAGGCGAACTCGGGCGAGTATACCGAAGGCATGATGTCATACTCGAGCAAAGTGTCGATGGCGCCCTGCGGGGGCTCGCTCAACAGCAGGATGGGTAGCTTCTGCCCCGCCTCACGCAGCGCCACGCCCTCCAGGACAGTGGCGACGGCAAACATGTCGGCACCCGCCGCATGCATCACCTTGGCGCAATTGGCCACACCGTGTCCATAGGCATCGGCCTTGACCACGCAGCACAAGCGCTGGCGCGGACCAACCAGGCTCTTGAATGCCCTCGTGTTCCTGCGCAGCGCCCCGGTGTCGATCTCGGCCCACGCCCAGCGCGTCGGCGGCTCGTGTAGCGTCTGCATCTATGCTCCCAACTCGATTCCAGCGTCCTTGAGGGCTTCTTCTTCGACAACTCCCATGGCATCACCGATCACGTCGATCAAGTCCGTGGCGATCACGCTGCGTTCGCCCATCGCCGCAGCGGCGATATACCCCGTAAACGAATGGACGGCGACAGAGTAGGCGCACTGCATCTCCCAGCAGTCGACCTCACCGTGGCTGACCGCGACATTGCCGGCGATAATTCCCGCAAGCACGTCACCGGAACCCGCCGTGGCAAGCGAAGCGGGCCCGCTCTTGGGCAGCAGCACGCGCTCGACACCAACAATTGCGGTTCGAGGACCCTTGGCAACCACCACCATGTTGTTCGAACCAGCGGCCCACAGCAAACGTTGCGCCGCGTCAATCGCCGTTCCCAGATCCTCTACCGACTCTCCCCCAACCAGGCGAGACAGCTCGCGATAATGCGGGGTAAGAATAAGCGGCGCCTCGCGACGATAAACGTCGGGGGTGGCGTCGATACCACCAATGGCAAGGCGACTCATGCAGTTGAGCGCATCGGCATCAAGGACCAGAGGCACGTCGCTTTTCAGAAGCTCCGTAACCACCTGCATACCGCCGGCTGCAGTCGTCATACCAGGGCCACAAAGAACGCAGTCGAATTTTCCCGCAAGATCGCGTACGGCCGAACCTGCAGCGGCACCGAATGCGCCGCGCGTGTCGGCTGGGATTCCCACCACGGGAATGCTCGGCAGCGCCATGCGAATGAGATTCGCGCACGGATCGGGCGTGGCAACGGTGACATAGCCGGCGCCCGCACGGACGGCCGCCTTCGCCGCCATAATCGCGGCGCCAGGATACGCCGAAGAACCAGCGACAACCAATACGGAACCACGACTGTATTTGTTCACATGAGCAGGAAGCTCAGGGAAGTACTCGATGAGGTCGGCGGGCTCGACGATATCAGCAGCATGCTCGACATCGTCGATGACCTCGTCAAGACGATCGTACAGTTCACCGCACAGGATATCACCTGCAAACTCAGGACCCTCGCCGCTATACAACCCGATCTTAGGCGCAAGCATGGTGGCGGTATACGTCGCCTGAACACACGGTCCTTCGACCTCGCCCGTTTCCGCATTCAATCCAGAGGGGACATCGGCCGAAACGACCATCATGTCCATCTCGTTCAGCGTCGGAATCCAAATGGAAAAAGGAGCACGGACAGTACCGCTGAAACCGGTGCCCAGGATGGCATCCACAACGATATCCGCAGGAGCGAGAATATCGACGAGCTCGTCGCGCGACGGACCAACGACAACGTTGACATCCCTGCCAGCTGTACGGCGGGCGACGTGACGCGCGATAGGGCTTTTGATCTCATTGGGCTCGATAGGGCTCACGACGTCGACCGTGACACCCTTTTGACTCAGGATATCAGCGGCGACCCAGCCGTCACCACCGTTATTGCCAAACCCAACCAAGACCACGGCATGATGCGGATGGGCCTTCATCGCAACACTGGCGAGAAATTCACCAGCGTATTCCATGAGGGCGGCCTTAGAAGTGCCCTCCTTTTCAATGAGATCTTCGAGGCGAAGCGTCTCCTCGACAGAAAGAACCGGCTTCATACTCGCTACTCCTTATCAGCTTTCAAGATGCTGGGGTCTGGCTCAGAATCACTCTGAGCCAAAATGTCCACCTCGAACTCCTGCACGCGCTCGAGTTCATCGAGCACGCTGCGCGCTTCTCGAAACGACTGCGCAATAACCTGACGCTCGGAAATCTTATCCTCTTTGGGCTTGGGCCTTGATTCGGCAGTGATTGCCAACGCATTGGCAATAGCGAGATCCCCAGTGAAAGACAAGGAAATGGCGACTTCCTGAACACCAAGACGCTCTGCAACCGCTTGAGCACCGCCAGAAAGAACGGCGATAGGCTTACCATTGGAATCACGAGAGGTACACACATCGTTTCGGCCCACACCCTCTTGGCCAAATCCAGCGCCAAGAGACTTGAGGACAGCCTCGCGTGCGGCAAAACGACATGCATAATGAGCTGCCGGGCGAGCTGAGGCATCGCAATATGCGCGCTCTTCTTCAGTAAACATTCGTGAGATGAATGAGGGCGTTACATGCATGATGCGCTCCATGCGCGAAATTTCAACGATATCAACGCCAATGCCGGCTTCAGCCATGTGCACCTCCCTGCAAAACCTGAGCGTATATCGTTCCTATTGTAGCCATTGAAAATTGCCATGCGCCTTCAAGAGCACGCAGAGCGGGATGACACATAAAAAAGGAGCCTTAACGGCCCCATAACCTATCGACATAGCAAAAGAGGGCCCCCGAGGGGACCCCCTTGCGCTCCCGCGCCGAGAAAGCGCGAAAGCCGTC
>ENA-USUM01000781-USUM01000781.1-human-gut-metagenome-genome-assembly--contig:-NODE-781-length-19360-cov-6.029404_pt1 | contig 19360 bp, 14 predicted proteins | sample MGYA00250063_ERZ773402 | MGnify/ENA primary metagenome ERZ773402 (study PRJEB29103, sample SAMN06112030) | human gut metagenome | biome: human gut; feature: ankylosing spondylitis patient; material...
GCATCCGGTTGAGTGTGCATTGAGCCCGTCTGAGTTCAAACGAAAGCTCGGTGACATGGTCGTTGAGGAGTATCCCGACGCGGTTCCAAAAATCACCGTTGACGAGGACTATGTGAGCGCCGAGCAATAAGAGAGCGCATCGCGAAGCGCCCGTTACCGTTTGCCGAAGCGAGGCGCCGTAGGGCGAGTGCATGATATGAGCTTGAAGGGGTTTGCTACCATTACCGCCAACGCAGGCGAAATATCGAGACGAGGAGCTTGCCATGGCGTACACCGTATACAACTTTCAGGACAATAACGACGTCAAGAAGATTGCCGAGAAGGGTCAGTTCTCGGTCGTCGAGTGGCAGCGCGACCTTTCGGTTTCTCCCTGGAGCGCGCAGACCGCGTGGTTCAGCTCGGAAATGAACGTTCGCCGTCGCCAGCTCATCGCAAATCTGGATGGGCGCACGGGTGTTACGCTGCAGGCTGGGGCCATGCAGTGGACGGTTGGCAGTGTGCAGTCAACAACGGGCGTAAAGGGCGCGGGCGACCTTATGGGAAAGATGTTCCGCGGGGCGGTGAGCCAGGATTCGATGATCAAGCCTGAATATACCGGTACGGGTATGCTCGTGTGTGAACCTACGTGGCAGCATTTGCTCCTCATTGATCTCGCCGAGTGGGGCAACTCCGTCGTGCTTAACGATGGGCTGTTCCTCGCATGCGATAGCACCATCCAGGATTCACTACAGCGCCGTTCGAATATGTCTTCCGCCGTGGCGGGCAATGAGGGGCTGTTCAACTTGCGACTCGACGGCTCGGGCGTGCTTGCGCTTGAATCACCTTGCCCGGTAGAGGAAGTCATCTACATCGATCTGCACAATGACGAGCTCAAGATCGACGGCAACTACGCCTTGGTCTGGACGTCCGGACTTGAGTTCACCGTCGAGCGGTCGGGCAAGAGTCTGATTGGCTCTGCCGTGGGCGGCGAGGGCTTGGTGAACGTGTATCGCGGCACCGGGCGCATCATGATGGCGCCCATGCAGCCCGCGACGAATTACAACACCTATGCAGCTGTGTCGACGGACTAGGAGCGCGATCGATCGCGTCCCGTGAACACCTGATACAGCAAGGCCCTCTCGTAAGAGAGGGCCTTGTGGTTTAGGGCGCATTGCTTGAGGGGCTCTGAATGCTCATCTCGCATAGATGAGCTGCGGGCTCATGCCGTCGGGTGGAAGGGCGCGTCGGTGCCTGTCTGCGTCAGCGTATCGTATCTGAGCTATCGGCAAAGATGCTCATCGATCCAGGAGATGATGTCGCTGGATTCATAAAGCGGCTTGCCGTCGATGAACAGGCAGGGCACCTGCTGTTTGCCGCCGACTTCAATCAGGGTGGCTGCCGCATCGCGATCTTGAGAGATATCGATCAGGGGAATCGTCACGCCCTGGCGGTCCATAAAGTCGAGCACCCTGATGCAGAAAGGGCAGGTCGGACGATAATACAGGGCGAGTTCGTGATGAACGCTCATGCATCCTCCTTGCGTTAAAAATACTACTGGCATGGAAGCTTATACCCGAATGCTCCGAGTACCAGTACTGGAAGTTCAATTGCGGAGACGGGAGCGATGGAGGTGAAGCGGTTATAAAGATTGACCGATGTCGTTATCGATGCCCGCCAACCGCGCCTTTGCCGTTCGGGATGCGCCGCCCCGCCTTGCCGGAGATATGCTCGAGGTCGATAGCCCAGACGGCGGTCGCGGGCAGCTCCCATTCGATGGCATCTCCGATCTTGTCTCGATGCTCGGGGCAGTATTTGAGGCAGAGCTGGGCGAGCGCGCGGCGTGCGCAGGCTGGTTCAACGACGCGGTGAACCGTGCCGGTTGCGATGACGCTGGCATACCGCGTGGTGAAGAACCCCGGCTCGCCGTTTTCCTTCACATAGACGGGCTCCATATCCATGGCCACGGTCACGCACACGCGTGGGTCGCGCTTCCAATTGTCCGTTTTCTGACCGCCGGCGATACCGGTATGGATAAGAAGGGAGTCGCCGTCGAGGACGTAGGAGAGAGGCGTGGCGTAAGGATGACCGTCTTCATCGACGGTGGCGACGACGCAGTATTCGCCCATACGGAGGATGTCGCGGGCTTCCTGTTCGTCAATGGCGCGCTCGGGGAGTTGTTTCATGGGATGATTCATGTCATTCCTTTCGATGTGCGGAACAAGGAAGCGCCGCATGATGAGCACGTCACGCTTGCCTGCCGGAAAAAGGACGTCAGTGGTTTGCGTGCGGACAGGCGAAAGGCCGCACTTCTCCATGACGCGGTGTGACTGGGTGTTCTCGAGGAAGTGGTCCGCGTAGATGGCCCGGGCGCCCAGGGAATCGCGAGAGTGGTCGATGAGGCACTGAAGAGCCTCGGCGGCAAAGCCTTGACCCCAATAGGGCACACCGATCCAATAGCCGACGGAATACTCATCGTCCGCCTCGAGATAATCGCAGGCATCGCCTGTTAAAAGACCGATTGCGCCGATGAGCTCGCCGCTTTCGCGCAATGTAATGGCGTATTGCTCGGGCCCTTGTAGGACATTACGAAGGATGTCGAGGCTCTGTTCTTCGCTCGTGTGTGGTGGCCAGCCTGCAGCGGTTCCGACGAGTGGGTCGCGTGCGAGCTCGAAGAGAGCCGGGGCGTCGGCGTCTACCCAGGGGCGCAGGGCAAGGCGGGTGGAGAAGAGCTCCATGGATGTGCCTTTCAGGGTTGGGAGGGTGGTCGGAGTGTGGTTGTGAGAGCTGTTTACAAGCTTTTGCGGGCTACGATTGAGAACATGAGGGGGATGCGGGGGAGAGTCGCGGGCATGCGCCACGACTCGTCTTCCGGATGAAATTCGAGCATGGGCAGCGATTGCCACTCGGCAACCTCATCTTCTCGCAGCGCCTCGATTGAGAGGCCTGCGGAGGTGAGCGCTTCGATGATCTCCTGGAAGTCGTGCGACCAATTGTGGTTCTTGGTGTGGGCGAGCCGCTGCTCCGAGCTTTCGTTGTTCGGGTCGGTCACATAGGTGACATCCATGTCGTACGAACTGATCGAACCCGATTTATAGTCGGAAACAATATCGGTGCCGCTAAAGCCAAGCGCAGATAAAAGCGGGTGGTCGTCGCGAATCATGAAGATGCCGCCAGGGGTGAGGAGGCGCTCGATCGAGCGAGCCCATTCGTCGAGCTCGGGCAGCCAGGTGATGGTACCGGCGCTTGTGACGATTGCATCGAATGTGCCGAGGTGCCCCGCAAGTTCCGGGACGTCGGAGGCAAAACGCGCGTCGCCTTCAACGTACGTGACGTCTACGTGGGCTTTGTCCGCCAGGCACCGGGCATATTCAAGCGCGGTGGGGGAGAAGTCGAGCCCCCAGACCTCGGCGGCGCCCAAGCGCGGCCAGCAAAGTGTGTCTGTGCCGATGTGGCATTGCAGGTGCAGGAGTTTGAGGCCTTCAAGCGATGCGTTTGGAAGGAACGGGCGGATGGGGTCGTAGTCGCGCCTGGCAACGCCCGTAACGGCGTCGGGGTTGTGCACGAGCTCGCCCAGGTCGCCGTAGCCGCCGTTGGCGTGCACGTCGGCGCGGTCATTCCAGCTGGCTAGGTTATCTAAAACCGCCTTCGCCGTGCCATGAATGTCCGCAAGCGTATCGGGGCCATGTTTAGACGCCATCGCAAACCTCCCTGCTCTTATGAGGTCGAGTCGTTCAGAAGATCGTGGTGATTTCAGTCCGCATCACTAATGTCAAGAATAGATGATTGCAGGACAATTCTTGACGCTCGTGATGCGAACTTGTGGAAGCGTGTCGACGGGCGTTTTGGCATTCAATCGTTGTGGGATTTCCATCCCCTTATGAGAGCGATTCGAAGGTCGTTTTGCGCGAGCTGGTAATCTCGCGCGGTGGGGAGTTTGAGGTGCAAAAGTGCAGCTACTGAATTCATGGCGCGATGAAAATCGAGTTGATGCATAAAATGGGATGCGGTGATCGTCCTCATCGACACACCGAGCATCCCCAGGATCGCAAGACGGTCGGAATCATGGGTCCGCCGCTTGAGTTCGGAATGGGCGTCGCCGTCATATTCGACGCCGACGTTTCTGTGCGGCGCGAAAATGTCAACTTCAAGGTAATCGGAACGAATCGTTGCCTTAAGTTCTTGGGGAATCAAGATGCGGTGGTTGAGCACTATGTGGCGATATCCGAGACCGCCTTTTGCCTTGGGTAGGACAATCGCCAGTGCAAGTGCCGTTTCCATGGGAGATCGGGAACCGTCTCGAACGAATGCAAGGGCGTGGCGCGCGCGTTTTGCCCCGGGCATATTGGGGTGATTGGCCAGTGCTGCATGAATCTGCTGTCTGCTCGTGAGAGGGCGACGATCGCGATAGTCGCCTCGAGCTTCGGTCAGGTCGAGTTCGTATCGCCCGCAAAGCTCGTATCCGTACTCGATGAGCTCGAGCGGTTCCATCCACGTTGCAGCCTGGATGAAGTTGAGCGCCCCGCCAACGGCGAACAGGCCGGGCGCGATGTGAACGAGCTCGCTTGAGTTACACGAGGTTCCAACTACGTGAGACTTGAAGAATGCGGAGCTCGTTCGATCCAGGGACGTTGGGACGGCGATGTCAATTTCCGTTTCGTTTTCGAGGCTCACCCCACATTCCCGGAGAAAGACTCGAATTCGCGCCGCGATGTTTCTTGCATGCGTTCCGGACTCAGAGATTCCGTACGGGTCGACAGGGCTTGTTAAGGCGTTGTGGACCACTGCCTGGCGATTGCGAGCATGAAGCACGAGATAGGCGGACGCATGGGAAAGTACGACTGGCGTGTCCATGAGGTCCTCCGTCTTCGGATCGATGCCGAGTGGGTGACTGCTAGGATACCCGCGCGCGAGCAAACGTATCAGGCAACTTATCTGTGAGCGCAAAGCTGTTGGAGACGTCTCGATGGCATAGGGTAGAGGTGATGAAAGATGATTGGAACGAATCGAAAGTCTCTGCGGAGAGCTCAACTCTGCGGAGGGTTCAAGAAAGTTCGCATCACGAGCGTCACGTAATTCTCGTCAAAGCACATCACATTGCGCTGATGATGCGGACTGAAGGAGGATGGGGCTTCGTTGGCTTGAAACGCAAGCACCCTGCCAGCTTAAGAAACTCGAGCCTGGGGGGATGACGGAGCTTGTCGTGTCGACGAGAAGGCAAAAGCGCCGCCGACCGCGATGGCCGACGGCGCTTGAGCGTCAGTGAGCAGACGGAGGGGCTGCGAGGCGTTTAGCCGAAGTAGGCCACGCCGCTCTCGAACAGGGGCATGAACTTCTCGCCGGGGACGTTCTTGTACAGACCGTCGCCGCGACGCTCGACGTGGCCCATCTTGCCGAACACGCGGCCGTCGGGGCTGGTGATACCCTCGATGCAGGCCACGGAGCCGTTGGGGTTCACGTCGAGGTCCATGGACGGCATGCCGGCCACGTCGACGTACTGCGTGGCGATCTGGCCGCCGGCACGGAGCTGATCCAGGACCTCGTCGCTGGCCACGAAACGACCCTCGCCATGTGAGATGGCCACGGTGTAGAGCTCATCGGGGTCGCACTGGGACAGCCACGGCGAAAGGTCGCTGCAGATGTGGGTGCGAACCAGACGGCTCTGATGGCGGCCGATCTCGTTGAAGGTCAGCGTCGGGGCCTCAGGCGTGGCGTCCACGATATCGCCGTAGGGCACGAGGCCCAGCTTGACGAGCGCCTGGAAGCCGTTGCAGATGCCGAGCATCAGGCCATCGCGGGACTGAAGCAGGTCGCGAACGGCCTCGGTGACCTCGGGGGCGCGGAAGAACGCAGTGATGAACTTGGCGGAACCGTCGGGCTCGTCGCCACCGGAGAAGCCGCCCGGGATCATAACGATCTGGGACTCGCGGATGCGGCGCGCAAGCTCGCGGGTGGACTCGGCGACGTTCTCGGGCGTGAGGTTGTTGATCACGAAGACATCAGCTTCGGCACCGGCGGAGCGGAAGGCGCGGGCGGAGTCGAACTCGCAGTTGTTGCCCGGGAACACGGGGATGATCACGCGGGGTTTGGCAATCTTGAGCCCGCCGTAGGTGGCGCGGATGCGACCCTCCTCCTCGCAGCGGTAGCGCTCCTCGGGGATGAGCTCCTCGGGGGCATCGACATCGTCAGCGGCGCTGCGGTAGGGGAACACACCCTCGAGCGCGCTCTCCCAGGCATCCTGCAGTTCGGCCAGATCGAGCGTCTCGCCGTAGGCGGTGAACTCGTAGGGCTCGCAGGTCACGCCGAGCTCGACCACGCACACGCCGTCGGCCTCGGGCAGGGCAGCGCCCTCGTCGAGCTCAACGACGAAGCAACCGTAGGAGTGGTCGAACAGGTCGCGGGCGTCGGCCTCGTAGTAGGCCTCGGACACCTCGAAGCCCAAGCGGTTGCCCAGGCAGGCCTTGAACAGGATCTCGGCCAGGCCGCCAAAGCCCGCGGTGGACACGGAGAGCGCCTTGCCCTCGCGCACGAGGCTCTCGACGGTGCGGAAGGCCGTGAGCAGGGAAGCGGACTCGGGCAGGAGGTCGTCGACCTGATAGGTGGGCTGGATCAGCGCGACGCGGTGGCCGGCGCCCTTGAACTCGGGCGACACCACGTTGGCGAGCTTGTCCACGGCCACGGCGAAGGAGACGAGCGTCGGCGGGACGTCGAGGTCCTCGAAGGAGCCGGACATGGAGTCTTTGCCGCCGATGGCGCCGGCGCCGAGCTCGACCTGGGCCATGAGGGCGCCCAGCACGGCGGCCATGGGCTTGCCCCAGCGCTCGGGCACGTCGCGCAGACGCTCGAAGTACTCTTGGAAGGACAGGTAGACCTTCTCATGGTCGAAGCCGGTGGCCACGAGGCGGGAGATGCTCTCGACGACGGAGAGGTAAGCGCCGCGATACTGGTCGGCGTCCATGATGTAGGGGTTGAAGCCCCAGGCCATGCCGGAGACCGTGGTGGTCTCGCCGTCGACCGGGAACTTGGCGACCATGGCCTGGTTCGGGGTGAGCTGACGCTCGCCGCCGAAGGGCATGAGCACGGTTGCGGCGCCGATGGTGGAGTCGAAGCGCTCGGACAGGCCCTTGTTGGAACACACGTTGAGGTCGCTCACGAGCTCGACCATGGCGTCGTGGAAGGAGTCGCAGGTCTCGGCGCCCGGCACCATGGGGACGGTGCTCTCGTAGATGCCGTCGAGCGTGCCGAACTCCTCGAGTGCGGCCTCGGCCAGCTCGCTCTCGGGGTCGATTGCGGCGATGCCCTGGGCCACGACGTGGACGTCCTGGTACTTGGGCGCGCCGTTGGAGTTGAGGAAGTCGCGGGAGAGATCGACGATCGCGTCGCCCTGCCAGGCCATGCGGACGCGGGGCTCGTGCGTGACCTCGGCGATCACGGTCGCCTCGAGGTTCTCCTCGGCGGCGTAGCCCATGAACTCCTCGACGTCGGCCTCGGCCACGGCCACGGCCATACGCTCCTGGGACTCGGAGATTGCGAGCTCGGTGCCATCGAGGCCGTCGTACTTCTTGGTGACCATGTCGAGGTCGATGTAGAGGCCGTCGGCCAGCTCTCCCACGGCGACGGACACGCCGCCCGCGCCGAAGTCGTTGCAGCGCTTGATCAGGCGGCAGGCGTCGCCGCGGCGGAACAGGCGCTGCAGCTTGCGCTCCATGGGGGCGTTGCCCTTCTGGACCTCGGCGCCGTCCTTCTCGATGGATTCGACGTTGTGGGCCTTGGAGGAGCCGGTGGCGCCGCCGATGCCGTCACGGCCGGTGCGGCCGCCGAGCAGGATGATCTTGTCGCCGGGCGCGGGGCACTCGCGGCGGACGTGGCTTGCGGGCGTGGCGCCCACCACGGCGCCGACCTCCATGCGCTTGGCCATGTAGCCGGGGTGGTAGAGCTCGGAGACCTGGCCGGTGGCAAGGCCGATCTGGTTGCCGTAGGAGGAATAGCCGGCGGCTGCGGTGGTCACGATCTTGCGCTGGGGCAGCTTGCCGGCGATGGTCTCGGAGACGGGGACGGTCGGGTCGGCCGCACCGGTGACGCGCATGGCCTGGTAGACGTAAGAGCGGCCGGAGAGCGGGTCGCGGATCGCACCGCCCACGCAGGTGGCCGCGCCGCCGAAGGGCTCGATCTCGGTGGGGTGGTTGTGGGTCTCGTTCTTGAACAGGAACAGCCAGTCCTGGTCCTCGCCGTCGACGTCGACGGTCACCTTGACGGTGCAGGCGTTGATCTCCTCGGACTCATCGAGGTTGGTGAGGATCCCCTGCTTCTTAAGCCACTTGGCGCCGATGGTGCCCATGTCCATGAGGCAGACGGGCTTCTCGTCGCGGCCGAGCTCGTGGCGCATCTCCATGTAACGGTTGAAGGCGGCCTCGACGGCGGCGTCGTCGATCTCGATGTTCTCGAGGTTGGTGCCGAAGGTGGTGTGACGGCAGTGGTCGGACCAGTAGGTGTCGATCACGCGAATCTCGGTGATGGTGGGGTCGCGATCCTCATCCTTGAAGTACTGCTGGCAGAACGCGATGTCGGCCTCGTCCATGGCAAGACCGCGCTCGGCGATGAAGGAGGCGAGGGCGGCTTCGTCCATCTCGCGGAAGCCGTCGATGATCTCGACCGGCTCGGGGTCGGGAATCTCCTGGGTGAGGGTCTTAGGCAACTCGAGCTCGGCGAGGCGGGACTCGACCGGGTTCACCACGTAGCCCTTGATAGCGTCGAAGTCCTCGGTGGAAAGATCGCCGGAGAGCAGGTAGACCTTTGCGGAGCGAACGGTGGGGCGCTCGCCCTGGGAGATAAGCTGCACACACTCGGCGGCGGAGGCGGCGCGCTGGTCGAACTGGCCGGGCAGCGCCTCGACGGCGAAGACGGTCGCGCCGGGCTCCTCGGGGAGCTCGTCATAGGCGAAGTCGACCTGCGGCTCGGAGAACACGGTGGGCACGCAGGAGCCGAACAGCTCCCCGTCGATACCCTCGACGTCATAGCGGTTGATGACGCGCAGGCCCGTGAGCGCCTCGATGCCCAGGGTGTCGCGAAGCTCGGCGAGCAGCTGCTGCGCCTCGACGTCAAACCCGGGTTTCTTCTCTACGTACACGCGAGAGACCATTGAGTCCTGCCCTTCTTTCTGAACGGGTCGGTCCGTCGGCGGCGGTTGCACGACCTTGAGCCGAACGGTTTGCTAACCCTTCAATAATACGCCACCGTCCAGGCCTATCTGCCGTGCGTATGTGTGCAATTTGGGGACGGGTGCGTTTTTACACGTGCGGGCTCGCGCCCGCGTTCCTCCACACGAATGGATGATCCGTCCGCGTCTTCAGCACTTCATAACCACTCTTACGCAAACGTCACCCGGCGGTAAGGATGCGCAAAGCTTCGGCGGGCACAATGGGGCGCAGCATCAAGACGAGGCCTCCCCGTATCTCCCGAAGTCATGCTTGCCAAAACAGCGTCGGGGGGGGGGTAGGCTCTCGGACACGGCGCCCATGGCGCCCGTGTGGAACCGAAGGGATGGGATGACACGTGGAGTACCTGGAGAACATCGAGCGAGTCGCCCGCGAGTGGCCCTGCCGGACCGCCGTGCGCACATCGACGGGGATGAGCCTGACCTATCGAGAGCTGTGGGCGGCGTCTGAGGCGCTCGCCGAGCAGGTGGGCAAGCTTGTCGAGCGCGGTATGCCCGTCATCGTGTACGGCAACAAGGACCCGTTCATGGCCGTATGCTTTCTCGCCTGCATGAAGGCCGGGTGCCCCTACGTTCCCATCGACGGCAACTCCGTGCCGCCGCAGCGCACCGCGTCGATCGCCACGCAGATCCGTGCCTCCATGACGGGCGACGCGGGCATTGAGGCCCCGCTCGTGCTGGCGGTGGGAAGCTTCCCCACATGCGACGACATGCCGCCCGTCACCGTTATCGAGCATCGCACCATTGGCGACCTCGTGGCGGCCACGGGCCACTCCGACCGCGATCGCTGGATCGATGGGGAGGACCTTGCGTACATCCTGTTCACCTCCGGTTCGACCGGTGCGCCCAAGGGCGTCGAGGTCACGGCGGCCTGCTTTGACAACTTCTGCGCATGGGACCTCGAACTCGCCCACGGCAACACCCCTGAGCGCTCGGATGGTCGCGTGTGGCTCGATCAAGCGCCCTTCTCGTTCGACCTGTCGGTGTTCGAGCTCGCCGGCGCCCTCGGCGGTGGCGGCACGTTGTACTCGCTGGTCGCCGAGACGCAGCTCAGCATGGCGGCTCAGTTCGCCGCGCTCAAGGAGAGCGGCGCGGATATCTGGGTTTCGACCCCGTCGTTTGCCGAGCTTTGCCTTGCGAATGCCGATTTCGACCAGAGCGCCATGCCCGAGCTCAGGCTCTTCTTGTTCTGCGGCGAGACGCTGCCGAACGCGACGGCCGCGCGCCTGTTCGAGCGCTTCCCACGGGCTCGCGTGGTTAACACCTACGGTCCGACCGAGTCGACCGTCGCTGTCACCTCGGTTGAGGTGACGGCCGAGATGGCGGCGAGCCCCGAGCCCTTGCCCGTGGGCGCCCCGCGCCTCGGCACGCGTATCCGCATCGTCGATGAGGAAGGGCGTTCCGTTCCCGCCGGCACCTTCGGCGAGGTCGTCATCGAGGGCGATACGGTCGCCCGCGGCTACTTTGGGCGGTCCGACCTCACGACGCGAGCCTTCGACGCAGCCGTGCTCGACGGCGCCGCCGTGCGTGCCTACCGAACCGGCGATGAGGGCTATCTCGACGCCGAGGGCATGCTGCATTTCCGCGGCCGCCTCGATCTGCAGGTCAAACTCAACGGCTTTCGCATCGAGCTCGGCGAGATCGAGGGCCATCTGCGTCGCCTGCCCGAGATCGCCGCCGCCGCGGTCGCCCCGGTGTATCGGGACGGGAAGATCTCGCACCTCGTGGCGCATGTCGTGCCGTCCGAACCGCTCGGGGACACGCCGTTTCGCGCGGGTCTCGTGCTTAAGGAGCGCCTGGCCGAGTTCCTGCCCCATTACATGGTTCCGAAGAAGGTCGCGTTCCATGAGTCCTTGCCCATGACCGGCAACGGCAAACTCGACCGCCGTGCCCTCACCGAGAAGAAATAGGCGCCGATGGGCTTTTATACCTCCCCGTCGTTTTTCATGGCGCTCGCCGCAGCGGTGGTTCCCGCCGCAGTGCTCGGCTTCATGGAGAGGCGTATCAAGTATTACGGCTTTGCGGCCTCATGCGTGATGGTCGGTCTGCTCTTCGCGGGCAGCCCCGCCGGTGCCGTCGCGTTCGCGGTGTTTCTCACGGTGGCGTTCGCGTCCATGCGCGCGACGCTCGCCAGCTGGAAGGGCGGCTGCAAGAGCATGGCGGTGTACCGCGCATCGCTTGTCGCGACCATCGCCCCGCTCGTCATCTACAAGGTGGGGGCGGTGTTCGATGCGAACCTGCTGGGCTTCATCGGCATCAGCTACCTCACCTTCAAGGCGGTGCAGGTGCTCATCGAAATCCGCGATGGGCTCATCGACGACCTCGGCGTCGTCGACTACCTGTACTTCCTGACGTTTTTCGCGACGTTCACCTCGGGGCCGATCGATCGGTCGCGCCGGTTCCGAGAAGACGCCGACAGACGGCTTTCCCGGTCCGAGTACGCCGACCTCTTCAGTCGGGGCATCCTGTTCCTGCTCGCCGGAGCCGTGTCGCAACTGGTGCTGGCGACGATTGCGCAGACGGCCCTCGACCCTTCCGCCACCGCGCAGCTCGCGGGCGTGCCGGCGGTGATCTCGATTCCCGGGCCGGCGCCGGTGCGCACCATCGCCCGCGCGTACGTCTACGCCCTGTATCTCTTCTTCGACTTTGCCGGCTATTCGCTCATGGCGGTGGGGGCGAGCTACTGCTTCGGCATCGCCACGCCCAAGAATTTCCGCGCCCCGTTTGCGGCGCAGGACATGAAGGACTTTTGGAACCGTTGGCACATCACGTTGTCCACGTGGCTGCGCGACTTCGTCTTCATGAGGTTCGTGCGCATGGCCTCCAAGCGAAAGCTCTTCTCGAGCCGCCTGCACACGGCGTGCGCGGCCTACCTGGTCGACATGCTGCTCATGGGCGCGTGGCATGGACTGACCCTCGACTACCTCGCGTACGGCCTGTATCACGGCGTGTTGCTCGCGCTCACCGAGGTCTACCAAAAGCGGTCGGCCTTCTACAAGCGGAACAAGCGCAAGCGTTGGTACCGGGCGCTGTCGTGGTTCGTCACGATGCAGCTTGTGGTCATCGGCTTCGCGCTCTTCTCCGGTCAGCTCACCCACATCATCGAAAGGATCATCAATGGATAGGAACGAACTCGAGGCAGAGGTCCTCGACATGCTGGAAGACATCTGCGACGACGAGGCCGTGCGCGAGGAGCGCGACATCGATCTGTTCGCGGCGGGTCTGCTCGACTCCCTCGCCGCTATCGAAGTGCTCGTCGAGATCGAGGAGCGCTTCGGTGTGGACATCGCGCCCACCGCGGTCGAGCGCTCGGAAATGAACACGGTGAACAAGATCATCGAGCAGATCGCGGTGAGACTGTGATGAGCGCCGAGGGCCGTCCGGGCGAGGCCGTGCGCGCCGCGGGGCATAGCGCGTCTGCGTTTGCGCGCCTGCGTGCCTTGACGCCCGAGCGCGTGCGCACATGGTTCTACTCGGACGCGGCTTCGGCGGCCGTCGCTTGGTTTGCGGCCGTCGTGGTGCTCGTGGCGGTGCTCGGGTGGTTTTTCGTGCTCTCTCCGTATGGCGCGCCGGCAAGCCCGGTGTATGCAGAGTTCTAGGGGGTTGTCATGAGAAGACGCATCATCGCCCTGGCCCTGGCTGCGACGCTCGCCGTCGGCGGCGGTGCCGCGTATGCCTGGGAGAGTCGGCTGACAGATGAGGATGTGCCTTTCGTGGGCTATCCCACGGCGCAAGAGGTGTCGAGCTGGCAGCTCATGCGGGGTCAATACGAACGCAGCGCCGAGCGCGGCGAGTCGGTCGCCCCGGTGTTCGGGTCTTCGGAGCTCAACCCGGGGCCGGCGGGCTTCTCTCATCCGGGCAACCTGCTTGCTCCCGGTACCTACGATGTGGGCGCGCTGATGGCGGGCCGCGCGGGTTGTGCGGACCTGTGGCAGGCAATCGAGATCGGTGCCTTTGCCTCAGTGGCGGATGCCCCGCGCCGCGTGGTGCTGTGTCCGAGCATCCAATGGTTCATGACGTACCGCCGCCCCGCGCGTGATTTTCCCGACGTATATTCATCCGGGGCTTTCGAGGCGTTCATGGCGAATGGCGATATATCCGATGGGTTGAAGCGTCGCGTGGCTCAGCGCGCGGCCGAGTACGGCGCCGGAGAGCCGGCGAACGAGGGGCCCGTCGAGCGCATCGTGCGCGATGTGGATGAGGCGGCGAAAACCCTTGCATCCGATGTACGCCTCGCTCACGACCTGGCCCTCGACGGTCGGGGTTCTGGTGTTGCAGGCGACGCGACCGCCCCGCGTCCGCCCCGCGCGACCGGCGGTCCCGATTGGGACGCGGTGTTCACCGAGGCCGATCGCGCCGCCCGGGCCCAGGCGACGGGCAACGACCTTGGAATGAGCGACGCCTGGTACGGCAAGCATTTCAAGACGTGGCTGGAGGGCGCGAACAAGAGCTGGAAGGTGCGGGGTGACGAGTACTTCAGCTCGCAGGAGTTCGAGGACTTCAAGATGGTTCTCGATGCGTGCCGCGAGACGGGGGTCGAACCGCTCATCGTGATCCAACCCGTCAAGGGAGCGGCCTACGACCAGACCGTTTACACGTGTGAGGTCCGTCAGCAGTACTATCGCATGGTGCGCGATGCGGCCGCCGATGCGGGATTTCAGGTCGCGGATTTCTCCGGCCATGAGTACGACCGATATTTCCTACGCGATTACTCCCATCCCTCGGAGCTCGGGTCGGCGTACTATTCGAAGGCCATTTACACCTTCCTGAAAACCGGTTATGCCGACACCGGCCCGTCTGGAGACGTCCTGTTGGCGGGTGCTTGAGTGCGCGCGGGAGGGCGAACGGCCGTGTGATGGGTTCAAAAGATTGGGTATAAGGCCCAAAACCGTGTGGCACCCGAGGTCTCGATGGACCGCGGGTGCCGCCCTCATGTAAGGATGCCCATGTTCGACGAGAAATCGCGCCGCGTCGCCTCGCTGATCGCGTTCGGCGTTTGTCTCTATGCCGCCGTCATGCACCTCGACGTGGTGATCGGCGCCTTGTCCGCCGTCATCAACATCTTCTTCCCGGTGCTGCTCGGCCTTGGATTCGCCTTCGTGCTGAACGTGCCCGTTTCGGGCATGGAGCGCATGCTCGGCCGCCTGGTCGAGCGCCTCCCGGAGGAGAAGCGTCCTCAGCCTGGTCTTGTGACCGTGGTGAGCATCGTGCTGGTGCTCATCGCCATCGCTGGTGTGGCCGTCATGGCCGTCACGATGCTCGTGCCCGAGCTCATCGCCTCCGCTCGCACCGTCGCGCCCCTGCTCGCCGAGCGCCTGCCCGAGATCGAGCGCGTCCTGGCGGCCGAGGGCGTGGACGTGGACAAGCTCATGGCCTGGCTACAGCCCGCCGCCGGTTCTGCCTCCCGCTCGCAGGGCCTGCAGGGCCTGATGAACTTCGGACTCGGCTCCATCGCCACCTCGGTGTTCGCCGCTGCGCGCTCCACCGTCTCGGTTGTCTCGAGCACGGTGTTCGCCTTCGTCATCGCCGTGTACGTTCTGGCGAGCAAGCGCGTGCTCGGCCGTCAGGTCAACCGTATGATGGATGCCCATCTCGCCCCGCGACACGCATCGCGCATCCGCCACGTCGCGGCGTTGGCAACCGATACGTACTCCAAGTTCCTCTCGGGGCAGTGCCTGGAGGCGTGCATCTTGGGCACGCTTATCTTCATCGCGTTCTCCCTCTTCCGTCTGCCGTATGCCGGGCTCATCGGCTTCCTCACCGCGGTCTTCGCCTTCGTGCCGTATGTGGGCGCCTTCGCGTCGTGCGCCATCGGCGCGTTCCTCACCCTGCTCGCTTCGCCCGGTCAGGCGATCATCTGCGTGATCGTGTACCTGGCCGTCCAGTTCGTCGAGAATCAGTTTATCTATCCCCATGTGGTGGGTTCCTCCGTGGGCCTCTCCGCGCTGTGGACCCTCATCGCCGCGCTCGTGGGCGGCAAGCTCTTCGGCATCGTGGGCATCGTATTCTTCATTCCCATCGTGGCGGTGCTCTACGAGCTCGTCCGCCAGTGGACCAACACCCGCCTCGCCGAGCGCATGGCCGCGGGCGAGCTCTCGGAATAGGCCTTTGGGCTGATTCGCCCGCTGGCACTACCGGTGTAGCGGTTCGCGATCTCCTGGCGGCCCGTCTCGCCGATGCCACATAAGGTCTTTGTATCGCGTCCCCACGTTCGCCTAAACGCGGGGAATGTGGGTACGAAAAGCGAATATGACATCACGTGGATAGGCTGCGCATGATCGAGATTCGCGACATCACCAAGACATATAAGACCGGGGACCTGGTCCAGCGCGCCCTGGACGGTGTCTCCGTCACCTTTAGGGAGAGCGAGTTCGTGGCGGTTCTGGGCCCATCGGGTTCCGGCAAGACTACGTTCTTGAACATATTGGGCGGCTTCGACCACGCCGACTCGGGCGATATCGTGGTGAACGGAACCTCGACTCGTGACTATACGGATGCGGAATGGGACACGTACCGCAACCACCGCGTGGGCTTCATCTTCCAGAGCTACAACCTCATTCCGCACCAGACGATCCTGGCCAATGTGGAGCTCGCGCTCACGTTGGCGGGCGTGGACCGCGCTGAGCGGGAGCGCCGTGCCCGCGCCGCGCTCGAGCGCGTGGGCCTGGGCGCGCATGTGAACAAGAAGCCATCGCAGCTCTCGGGCGGCCAGATGCAGCGCGTCGCCATCGCACGAGCGCTGGTGAACGACCCCGAGATCGTTCTCGCCGATGAGCCCACGGGCGCCCTCGATACCGAGACGGGCATCCAGGTGATGGATCTGCTCGCGGAGGTCGCGCTCGAGCGGCTCGTGATCATGGTCACGCACAACCCGCAGCTCGCCGAAGATTACGCGACACGCATCGTGCGCATCAAGGACGGGCGTCTTGCCGGGGACACGTGCCCCGTGACGGAGGATGAGGTCGAGGCCGCGCGTGCGGCCGCCGTCGCCCATCCCGACGAGGGCCCCGCGCACCGCTCGTCGATGGGCTTGCTCACGGCGCTCTCCCTGTCCTTCAACAACCTCATGACCAAGAAGGGTCGCACCTTCATGACGGCCTTCGCCGGGTCGATCGGCATCATCGGCATCGCGGCGATTTTGGCGCTCTCCAATGGCGTGAACGGCTACATCGCCAAGGTCGAGCAGGACACGCTGTCGAGCTACCCGCTCACGATCGCGCGGCAGAGCTACGACCTCACGAGCATGATGACGGGGGATGCCGGCACACCTGAGGAAGGGGTATCCGGGGATGGGGCCGACGGTTCCCGGGCGCCGTCTGCCGACGCCGAGGGAGGCCGCAAGGTCGACTTAAAGGAGCCCATTCCGATATTCACGATGCTCTCCGATATGTTCGCGAGCGTGAAATCCAACGATATGGAGAGTTTCAAGGGCTTTTTGGATAAGGACGCCAAGGAGCTCGATGGCGAGGTTTCGGCCATCCAGTATGACTACGGCATCACACCGCTCGTGTATCGCTCCGATACCTCGGAGGGGCCGGTGCGTCTGTCGCCCAACGCAATGACGACCGCCATGACCGGCGGGGCGTCGAGCGCCGCGATGGCGGGCACCATGATGACGGGCACCACGGCGTTCAACGAGATGATCGACAATCCCAAGCTGCTCGACGAGCAGTACGACGTGGTCGCCGGCCGCTGGGCCAAGGCGGCCGATGAGTGCGTCCTCGTGCTTTCGGCTCGTGGCAAGATATCGGACTTCACGTTGTACAGCATGGGCGTGCTCGACCCCGCCGCCCTCGACCGCATGGTCGAGCGCACTATGAGCGGCTCGGGGGAGGTGCATGTCCCCGAGGTCGATACGGACTTCACCTACGACGACGCGCTCGGCACGACGTTCAAGGTCCTCGCCGCCTCCGACTCGTATCGCCGCAACGCCGAGACGGGCGGTTGGACCGATATGTCCGACGACGACTCGTTCATGGCGGGCCAGGTGGAGCATGGACTGGACCTCAAAATCGTTGGTATCGTCCAGCCGAGTCCCACGGCAAAATCCGCCGCGCTCTCGCCGGGCATCGCCTATACCAGCGGCCTGACCGACGAGCTCATGAAGCGCGCTGCGAATTCGGAGATCGTGCGGGCACAGCTCGCCGAACCCGAGGTGGACGTCTTCACGGGCAAGCCGTTCGCAACGTTGCAGGAGGAGGCCAAGCGCGGCGTCGATTTGGCGAGTCTGTTCTCCGTGGACGAGGCGGCGTTGCGTGCAGCGTTCAAGGTCGATGCGTCCAAACTCGGTGCGGGGCTCGATCTTTCGGGCTTTGATTTCGCGGGGCTCGATATGGGCGGGGTGGACATAGACATATCGAGCGCTCTTGAGGGAGTGGACCTTGCCGGTGTCCTCTCGGGCGCGCCGATGCCGGATTTCGAGGGCATCCTGGGCGATCTTGAGGGCGATCCCGTGCTCGACAAGGCGCAGCTCGAACGGGTGTCAAAGCTCTCGGGCGCCTTTGTCGAGCGGTTCCTCACGGCGTGGTTGCCCGCGCATGGCGAGGGGCTGCGCCCGGGAGAGCCCGATTTTGGCGAAAAGCTCGTTGAACAGTTCGTCTCATATGCAGGGTCCACGGCGCCGGAGGGTGGCGCCGCCCTGCTTGACGAGGTGACAGCCGTGGCGGGCAGGCCCGTGGCCGAGCGCCTGGACAAGATCGTGCGCACCTATGTGCGTGACGATTTGGCTCCCTACATGGCAAGCGCGCTCAAGGACGTGGCGGGTCAGGTTTCCAACCAGCTCGCTGCCGCGATTGGCGCGCAGCTTCAGGAAGGTCTCGGCCGCACCTTCGCCGCGGCCGCGCCCCAGCTCGCCCAGCGTCTTGCCGCCAACATGCAGCAGGCGTTCTCGGTCGACGGCGGGGCCTTTGCGCGTGCCATCCATTTCAACATGGATGCGGAGGATCTTGCGTCCCTCATGGGGAGCTACGCCAACGCCAGCAGGCTCACCTACGACAACAACCTTTCGACGCTCGGCTACGCCGATGCGGCCGACCCACAGGCGGTCAGCATCTATCCCGTTGACTTCGAGGCCAAAGACGCGGTGCTCGGGGCGATCGACCGTTACAACGAGGACATGCGCGCCGCGGGGGAGGACGATAAGGTCATCGTCTACACGGACTACATGGGCGTGCTCATGGGCAGTGTGACGAGCATCGTCAACATGATCTCGCTCGTGCTCATCGCTTTTGTGAGCATCTCGCTTGTGGTGAGCTCCATCATGATCGGCATCATCACCTACATCAGCGTGCTCGAGCGCAAGAAGGAAATCGGCATCCTGCGCGCGATGGGCGCCTCCAAGCGCAATATCGCCAACGTCTTCAACGCCGAGACCTTCATCGAGGGCCTCATCGCGGGCGTGCTCGCCATAGCGGTGGTGGTGGCCGTCTCATTCCCCGTGAACGCGTGGGCCTTGGCCGCGTACCACGTGGAGGACGTGATGCGCCTGCCCATCTCCTCGGCTCTCGGCCTCATTCTCATCAGCGTGGCCCTCACCGTCATAGCCGGCCTCATCCCCAGCCGCAGCGCCGCCCGCCGCGACCCCGTGGAGGCTCTCCGCAGCGAGTAACCTCAATTTAGGGACAGTCCCTAAATTGAGGCTTGGCGAATTTGCTCGATGGCCGTTGCGGTGTGACCAGTAGCGGCTGCATGCTGACCGTTCGCGGCTTGTGATGTGCCTTGCAGTGGGGTTGCGTGGGTAACCTTCGGGTAGAGGCCGCGTCCGAAGGGAGCCGACGATGCTCAAGGCATGTGAAAAGTGCGCGGGAAGCACGGTCGACACCGATAGTCTGGGGCTGGCGCGCAAGCGCCTTGTGGTTGCCTCGAGCTTTTTGAGCTGTACCGTTCTCATCGTGGCGCTCATCGCGGCATGGGGGTTCTCAGTCGACACTTCGTATAAGTCTGATGCGACGCTGCTGTACGACACAATCCTTTCCGAGCGCCCCGACCCGGCCGCGCTGCAGGGCGGTCACGCCACGCCCGCGGAGGCGCTTGCGGCATACGAGTGGTCGGAAACCGATGAGTTCGTGCCTATGAGCTTCGTCCGCGATCTTCGGCCTCTCGACAGGTATTCCGTACTTGGAGAAAATCTCTTTCGCTTGATATTCATGTATTTTCATGGCTCATAAATTT
>ENA-USUM01000805-USUM01000805.1-human-gut-metagenome-genome-assembly--contig:-NODE-805-length-19147-cov-38.085632_pt1 | contig 19147 bp, 15 predicted proteins | sample MGYA00250063_ERZ773402 | MGnify/ENA primary metagenome ERZ773402 (study PRJEB29103, sample SAMN06112030) | human gut metagenome | biome: human gut; feature: ankylosing spondylitis patient; material...
TTGGCACGCACCTCGTCCAGGGTGCGGCACACGCAGGCCTTGCCGGTGGCGTTGGACACCTCGGCGTTCTCCGGGCCGACGCCCACACCGGTGGCCAGGCAGTTGCCCACCATGTGGATCTTGATCATGTTGGTGGTGCCGGAAATGCCCACGGGCACGCCGGCGGTCACCACGGCCAGCTCACCGTCGTGCAGGAAGCCGTTTTCCTTGGCCAGAGCGGTGGACATTTCGATCAGCTCGTCGGTGCTGTGCGCCAGAGGCATCATCAGGGAGGTGATGCCCCAGCTCAGGGACAGCTGACGCTGCACCTGCTCCTTCATGACGCAGGCGATGATGGGCTGCTGCGGGCGGTACTTGCTCAGCAGGCGGGCAGTGGTGCCGGACTCGGACACGGTGACGATGGCAGCGGCGTTCACGTCCTTGGCGGTCAGGCAGGCGGCGTGAGCGGTAGCGTCGGAAACGCTGATCTTGCCGGTGTTGGGCTCCATCAGACGGCCGCGCAGGTAGTGCCCCTCCTGCTCGGTGCGCTCGGCGATGGCGGACATGGTCTTCAGTGCCTCCACGGGGTAAGCACCGGCAGCGGTCTCACCGGACAGCATAATAGCAGAGGTGCCGTCGTAGATGGCGTTTGCCACGTCCGAGATCTCAGCACGGGTGGGGCGGGGGTTCACCATCATGCTGTCCAGCATCTGGGTAGCGGTGACGATGGGCTTGCCGAAGGAGAAGGAGCGGTCGATGATGGTCTTCTGGATGCCGGGCAGCTCGGTAAAGTCGATCTCGACGCCCAGGTCGCCGCGGGCCACCATGACGGCGTCGGCGGCAGCCAGGATGCTGTCGATGTTGTTCACACCCTCACGGTTCTCGATCTTAGCGATGATGCGGATGTTGGAGTCGTACTCGTTCAGCAGGTTGCGGATCTCGTACACGTCCTGTGCGGTGCGCACAAAGGAAGCAGCGATGAAATCAAAGCCCTGCTCGATGCCGAAGATGATATCGTCCTTATCGCGCTGGCTCATATACGGCATGGACAGATGCACACCGGGCACGTTGACGCCCTTCTTGTTCTTGATCTTGCCGTTGTTCAGAACAGTGCAGACGATGTCGGTATCGTTCACGGTCTGGATCTGCAGTTTGATCAGGCCGTCATCCAGCATGATGGTGCCGCCGGGGGCCACGTCCTGAGGCAGATCCTTGTAGGTGATGGAGCAGATCTCCTTGGTACCCTCCACATCGCGGGTGGTCAGGGTGAAGGTCTGGCCGGCTTCCAGCATCTCGGTGCCGTTCTTGAAGTCCTTCAGGCGGATCTCAGGGCCTTTGGTGTCCAGCAGAGCAGCCACGGGCTTACCCAGCTCCTCGCGCAGGGACTTGAGCAGGTCCAGACGGCCCTTGTGCTCCTCGTGGGAGCCATGGGAGAAGTTGAAGCGGGCAACATTCATGCCGTTGGCGATCAGTTCACGCAGGACGCCGTCCTTGTCGGTGGAAGGGCCCAGGGTGCAGATAATTTTCGTTTTTCTCATTCAAAATACCTCCGTCTACGTTCTCACTCTCTCATTTATTTTGCAGCAGGCTGTCTGCTGTCATGCAGAACGGCCCGCGCTCACGACCAACAGGGAAAACTCCCCGTGCTGTGGGTTGGAATGTACGGTAAAGTGAAAATCCAAAACTTTACCAACTACTATTATAATCGCTTTCTGACAAGAGAGCAAGTGAAATTTCAGGATGAATACAACTTTTTCGCATACCGGGAGGTTTGAACAGATGTTTGACGCAGGAACGCGGTAATTTTGCGGATTTTGCACAGAGAAATCGTTAAAGAAATGGCTAAGATCCTGCCCGTCAGGACAGCTGTGCAGCATGGAAAGACAGCCCTTGCAAACGGGCCTGTTTTTGCTTATAATGGTGGCAGGTAAAAGTGTCACTTATCCGGGCTGACCCGGAAGAAATGGAGAAAACCAAGATGGAAAAACGTGTCTTTCTGATCGTGCTCGACAGCTTTGGCATCGGCGCCGAGCCGGATGCCGCCGCTTTTGGCGACGAGGGCACCAACACGCTGGGAGCCATTGCAAAGCATCCCAACTTCAACTGCCCCAACCTGCAAAAGCTGGGCCTGTTCAACATCGACGGCGTGACCGCCGGGGAAAAGACCGCCGCTCCCACCGGTTCCTTTGCCCGCCTGCAGGAGCAGAGCATGGGCAAGGACACCACCATCGGCCACTGGGAGATCGCCGGTGTGGTGAGCCCGAAGCCGCTGCCCACCTTCCCGGAGGGCTTCCCCGCAGAGCTCATCCACGAGTTTGAGGAAAAGACCGGCCACAAGGTGCTCTGCAATAAGCCCTATTCCGGCACCCAGGTGCTGAAGGACTACGGCGAGCAGGCCATGAAGGAAAACGCCCTCATCGTCTACACCAGTGCCGACAGCGTGTTCCAGGTGGCCGCCAACGAAGAGCTGGTGCCGGTGCACGAGCTGTACCGTTACTGCGAGATCGCCCGCGAGATGCTCAAGGGCGAGTATGGCGTGGGCCGCGTCATTGCCCGCCCCTTCCTGGGCCGCACCGCCGATACCTTCTACCGCACCACCAACCGCCACGACCTGAGCCTGAAGCCGCCCCGCGCCACCATGCTGGACCTGCTGAAGAACGCCGGCAAGGACGTCATCGCCGTGGGCAAGATCTTCGATATCTTTGATGGCGAGGGCGTGACCGAGAAGATCAAGACCACTGGCAACACCAACGGCATTGCTTTCACCAAGGCCCTGCAGACCCGCGACTTCGAGGGCCTGGCCTTTGTGAACCTGGTGGACTTTGACATGCTGTACGGCCACCGCCGCGATGTGGCGGGCTACGCGGCTGCCGCCACCGAGTTCGACCGCTTCCTGGCCGACTTCATCCCCGGGATGCGGGAGGGCGACCTGCTGATGGTCACCGCAGACCACGGCTGCGACCCCTCCTACACCAAGACCACCGACCATACCCGCGAGTATGTGCCGTACCTGGTCTGCGGCAAGGGCGTGAAGCTCGGTGTGGACCTGGGCACGAAGCTCTGCTTCAGCACCATTGCCCAGACCATCTGCGAGTATCTGGGCGTGGATGCCTCCAGCCTGGACGGCCACAGCGTGTGGAACGAGATCAAGGCATAAGATCCTGACAACGAAAAAAACGAGGCCCCGGAGGTTCTGCCCTCCGGGGCCTCGTTGCGGTTGTGAGAAATCAGGCGGCGTCGTTCTGGGACGCTGCATTGTAGATGGCATCCAGAATGGTGGACGCTGCGTTGTACAGCGAGGATGCGGCCTGTTCCACCTCTTCCTGCGTGGGCAGGGAGATGGACGGAGCTTCGGTGCTGCCGTCACTGGTGCCGCTGTCGGCCGGAGTCTCCGGCTCCTGGGGCTGGGTGTCGGCAGGCTGTTCTGCAGGCTGCTCAGCAGGCGTTTCGGCCGGGGTCTCTTCCGGCACGCTCTCGGCGGGCTCCTCCACGATGACGCTTTCCGCCGGTTCTTCCGGAATGGAAGCAGCGGCGTTCGGGTCGGTGGTGGGGGTAAAGATGTCGGTCTTTTCCGGGGTCTGGGTGGTGTCGCTCACAGTGCCCTCACCGCCCAGCACGGTCGCGATCATCTCTTTGGCCTTGTTGACGGAGGCTTCATCCGGCTTCATGACGTAGAGCTTCTGGCCCTTGGCGGAATAGCACTGGGTGCTGGTGCCGGACGAGCCGGTAACGGTGTAGCTCTGGATGTCCCAGTTGGCAAAATCGCTCAGCTGCATGCGCACCAGCGCACTGATCTGATCCTGCGAAAAATCGGTGACAAAGCAGTCCGAAGCGGCATCCATGATCTTGGAAAAGCCCATGAGCAGGGCAGGGGACTTGATCTTGTTCAGCATGGCGTCGATGACCTTCATCTGGTTGATGCCGCGCTGGATATCGCCGGAGGCAAAGGCGTGGCGCTCCCGGGCAAAGGCCAGGGCAGACTTACCGTCCAGATGGTTCCAGCCTTCGGCAAAGGTGGTGGGGTCGTAGTAGCCGGGGCTGCCCACTGAGGTGAAGGCCTGGTCGGAATACACGTCCACGCCGCCCAGGGCGTCCACGATATTGATGAAGCCCGCAAAGTTGATGCGGATGTAGTGATCCACGTTGACGCCATAGAGGTTGCCCAATGTAGCCATGCTGGTCTCCACGCCGTACAGACCGGCGTGGGTCAGCTTGTCCTTGCTGTTGGTGCCGGCCAGATCCACATAGTAGTCGCGGGGCGTGTTGATCAGCGCCACCTGCTTGGTCTGGGGGTTCACCACAGCCAGAATGTTCACGTCGCTGCGGGCTTTTTCGGTCAGTTCACCACGGGTGTCCACGCCGCTGAGGTAGATGACGAAAGGCTCCTTGGTGATCTTGTTGGCCTCGGCACCGGTGAGCAGACCGTTGGTCATGTTGTCCAGCGCGGTCAGACCCTGCTGGGCCCAGACACAGCCCAGCGCCATGCAGGCGCACAGGAACACCGAGAACACCCGGGACACCTTGCCGGGCACATTGTACTCCTGACAGCGCTTGACCAGCAGCCAGAGCAGGAACAGCAGGGCGGCCAGAATGACCAGATACAGCACGGGCAGCATCTGGGTGCGCCACAGCTGTACCAGCGAGGCTGCACTGAGAATGCCCTGTACCGGCAGCAGGATCCTGCCGAAAGCGGAGGGCCGGGCGGCGGCAGCCTGTGCCGGGGCACCGCTGCGGCGCGGGGCAGAAGAACCGGGCTTTTTCCGGGGCGGCGGCGTGGGGGACGGGTCCTCCGCAAAAAAAGCGGAGCTGTCCACTTCCACGGTACGGTCTGCCGCACTGCGGCTCTTGCGGTTCACACGCCGCAGGGAACGGTTGGAATCATCCTTCATAGGAAATCTCCTTTTGAGCGCAAGGCTCAGTCGGCCGGCACGATGGTCAGCACCGCGCGGGCGGGCAGGCAGGTGGCGGTCTGGTCTTCGTTGGACAGCCAGCCGAAGCTCTCACAGATGTGGTCCGGGCAGGGGGAGTCCACAAAGCGGGCAGCACCGTCCTTGATCTCGATGTGCACCGTGTAGTACCCGGTGTCTACGTCATAGGTATCATTCTTGTCCAGCGGAAGGTTCATGGTGGTGTTGTTGTCACCGTAGATCAGTTCGGCCCGCAGCTTGGAACCGCTGCTGTGTGCGCTGCGCACCAGCAGCAGAACGGCGGCAATGGCCAGAACGACGGCGGCAAACAGAAGATTGGTCAGCAGTTTTTTGTGTTTCATGTGTCAGTCCTTGATCGAAAGCTGTTCCAGTTCGGCGAGCCAGAGGGCGGCACAGGCATCGCTGGGCATGCGCCAGTCGCCGCGGGGCGAAAGGGTCACGCTGCCCACCTTGGGGCCGTCCGGCAGGCAGCTGCGCTTGAACTGCTGGGCGAAGAACCGCCAGTAGAAGTTGCGCAGCCACTTGTACAGCACGTTGTCGGGGTATTCGGGGCGGCCTGCAAAGGCGGCCTTTGCCAGCCGGAAGATCTTGGCCGGGCCAAAGCCGAAGCGCAGCACCTGATACAGGTAAAAGTCGTGCAGCTCATAGGGGCCCACCAGATCCTCGGTCTTTTGCGCGATCTCGCCGTCCTTGGCGGGCAGCAGCTCCGGGGAGACCGGAGTGTCCAGAATGTCCAGCAGCACGGTGCGCAGGGCGTCGGTGGCGGCAATGTCGGCTTCGTAATGCACCAGATGGCGCACCAGCGTTTTGGGCACCCCGGCGTTCACACCGTACATGCTCATGTGGTCGCCGTTGTAGGTGGCCCAGCCCAGTGCCAGCTCCGACAGGTCGCCGGTGCCTACCACAAGGCCGCCGGTGCGGTTGGCGGTATCCATCAGCTCCAGCGTGCGCACACGGGCCTGCCCATTTTCAAAGGTCACGTCCAGCACGCTTTCGTCCTGGCCGATGTCCCGGAAGTGGCTGTGCACCGTCTCGGCAATGTCGATCTCTTTGAAGGAGACCTGCAGCTCATCGCACAGGATCTCGGCATTGCTGCGGGTGCGGTGGGTGGTGCCGAAGCAGGGCATGGTCACGGCCAGCACATCGCTGGCGGGGCGGCCCAGCTGCTTCATGGCGCGCACTGCCACCAGCAGGGCCAGACAGCTGTCCAACCCGCCGGAAATGCCGATGACCGCCGTTTTGGCGTGGGCATGCTCCAGCCGCTTGGCCAGACCGTCGGCCTGCATCTTCAGGATCAGTTCGCAGCGCTCGGCGCGGCGCTTGGGGTCGCCGGGCACGAAGGGTGCTGGGTCGATCCAGCGGGTGAGAGGGGTCTCGGTGAGTTCCAGATCAAACTCCACCGTGGTGTAACCATCGCGGCTCAGCTCAAAGCTGGTGTTGCGGGCGCGCTCGGCCTCCATGCGCTGGCAGTCGATCTCGGTCTCGGCAATGCCGCCCGCAAAGGGAGCTGTCTCGGCCAGCAGGGTGCCGTTTTCGGCGATCAGGTCGTGCCCGGCGAACACCATGTCCTGGGTGCTCTCGCCGTGCCCGGCCGAGGCGTACAGGTAGCCGCACAGCAGGCGGGCCGACTGGTTGGACACCAGTGCCCGGCGGTACTCGGCCTTGCCGACGGTCTCGTCGCTGGCCGAAAGGTTGGCGATGACCGTGGCCCCGGCCAGCGCGTGGAAGGTGGAGGGCGGCAGTGCGCTCCACAGGTCCTCGCACAGCTCTACGCCCAGCACAAAGCTGGGCATGGACCGGCAGCGGAACAGCAGCGAAGTGCCAAAGGGCACCTGCTGGCCGCACACGGTGATCGTTTCCACCTCGGTGCTGCCGGGGGTGAACTGGCGCTTCTCGTAGAATTCACCGTAGTTGGGCAGGTAGGTCTTGGGCACAAGGCCCAGCAGCTGCCCGCGGCACAGCACGGCGGCGCAGTTGTACAGCTTGCCGTGTATCAGCAGCGGCAGGCCCACCAGCACGACGGTGTCCAGCGTCCGGGTGCCGTCCAGCACGGTCTGCAGGGCATCCAGCGCACCGGTCTGCAGCGTGTGCTGCAGGAACAGATCGCCGCAGGTGTAGCCGGTGAGGCAGAATTCCGGGAATACGGCCAGCTTGACCCCGCGCGCGGCGGCTGCCTGCACGTCGGCAAGGATCTGCTGGGCGTTATAGGTGCAGTCCGCCACCCGCAGGGCGGGGGAGAAGGCGGCTGCCTTTAAAAAACCATCTTTCATCGGAGGATTTCACATCCTGTCTTTCGTTTTAGCCTGCAGAGGGCCTGCAGTGCCCATAGTATACCACAAACTGCAACAAACGGAAAGTAACAGCTTGGTAAAAGAAGTGTGACAAAACAAAAGCTGCCCGCACGGATGCGGGCAGCCGGAAAGCATAAAAGCGGAAAACGAGATGGACCGTAAGCCGGGTTCTGTATTAAACGACGATCTGTCTAGACCTGCCATTGCTGACAGGTTCATGCCGCCTTCGGGACACGCGAGCAGCGCTGTACGTCCCATATAGGCGTTGCTTCCGGTAGGGTTTACAAAGCCGCATAGTCACCCATGCGCTGGTGAGCTCTTACCTCGCCCTTTCATCCTTACCGCATTGCTGCGGCGGTTTCCTTTCTGTTGCACTTTCCCTGAGGTCACCCTCGGCTGCCGTTAGCAGTTACCGTGCTCTGTGAGGCCCGGACTTTCCTCAGAGCGGTCAAAGCCGCCCCGCCGCCGTATGTTCCACTCGTTTTCCGTTCCTCATAATACCATAAAAAAACAAGATTTGCAAGCGAAAGCGTTTTTTGCTATACTATTTATATCTGTTTTTCGTGCAAAGGAGGGGTGCGCGTGCGTCTGTATTTCACGGTGCCGGACACCCTGCAGACCCAAAATGGAACGCTTGTGCGGAACTTTCTGCGCCAGTGTGCCGTTTCTACGGAGCTTGCCCGGGCAGTCAAATTTCAGGGCGGCGGCTTTTTTGCCGACGGTGCGTCCGTGCTGGCCAACCGCCGGGTGTACCCGGGGCAGGTGCTGAGCTTCGACCTCCCGCCGGAAGCAGGCGGCGTGGCCCCGCAGCCGGACATTGCCGTGCAGGTGGTCTACGAGGATGCCTTTGCCGTGGTGCTGGAAAAGCCGCCCCATCTGGCGGTGCACCCCACTCTGAACTACCCCGGCGGCACGCTGGCCAACGGCTATGCAGCCTGGGCACTGCAGCAGGGCCGCAGCCCGGTGTTCCGCCCGGTGAACCGCATCGACAAGGACACCAGCGGCCTTGTGCTGGCGGCCCGCAACACCTATGCTGCGCCGCTCCTGGCAGAAAACGTGCAGAAGCTCTACTACGCCATCGTGGAGGGCGAGCTGCCCTTGGGGCCGGGCGTGATCGACGCGCCCATCGGCCGCCGGGGCGACAGCATCATCGGGCGGTGTGTGACCCCGGAGGGCAAGCCCAGCCGCACCGAGTACACCATATTAAAGGTACAGAACGGCCTGAGCCTGGCCGCCTGCGTGCCGGTGACCGGCCGCACCCACCAGATCCGGGTGCACTTTGCGTCCATCGGCCACCCGCTGGCCGGGGATGACCTCTACGGCGGCCGCCGGGACCGCATCGGGCGGCAGGCACTGCACTGCGCAAAGCAGACCTTCCGGGTGCCGGAGTACACCGAGGTGCCGGACGGCATCTGCATCCGCACCCCAGTGAGCGCCGGAACAGGCCGCACGGTGACCGTGGAAAGCCCGCTGCCGCAGGATATGGCCGACCTGCTTTCGTGAAAAGTGCGTGAAAGAACTGCCCAAATTTTGTGCAGGTGCTTGTTTCATTCCGTGCAAGGTGTATAATAAAATGAGCATAGATCGTCTGTGCGCTGACATTCAGCCGCACAGGATGTGGAAACCACCGCCGCGCCGGATGCAGAGCAGCTTTGCCGCGCGGCAAGGAAGGAGAAACCCGTTTGATCGAAGATAAGACAAAGGAACCGCAGACCGCGGAGCCTGCGCAGCAGCCGCCGAAAAAACGCGGCCAGAAGCTGCGCTCCCTGTGGGCACAGTTCCAATGCATGCAGCTCCTGCGTCGGCACCGCTTCCGCCGCAGGACCCAGCATCACGTCAATCATTTTTCTCAGAAGCTGCTGCAGAACCGCCTCGTTCTCATCGTAGGTGAGGCCCTGTACGCTCTGGGATTTTCGGCCGAATATACATTTGTCCGTGTCGGACGCACGGTGTGCGGGGGCGTGTCCGGTGCACTACTCTGGGTGCGCAGCCTGCTGCACACCATCGTGTCCATGGCGTTCCCCGGTGCAGCCCAGATGGTGCGCGACCTGTTCGGGCCCATCGTGCTGTTCTTCCGGGGCATGGGTTCGCTGCTGGTACATGCGCACCGCGTCCGGAAGGAAAAGGGCTTTGGCGCAGCCGTAAAGGACAGCGTACATTATCTGGTCGGCGGCGTGCGGCGCAATGTGCGCACCCTGCCGCGCATGGCCATGTACATCCTGCCGGTGCTGGCACTGGCCGGGATGGTCACGGTGGTGCAGAACACCATCCGTCAGCCCTATGCGCTGGAAGTGCAGGTGAACGGCCAGACCGTGGGCTATGTGGCCAACGAGGATGTGTTCAACTCTGCCAAGGAAGCCGTGCAGGAGCGTATCAACGATGCAGGCACGGACGAGAACACCAAGTGGACGGTGGAGCCCACCTATACCATTTCGGTGGCACACAGCGTGCTGGACGAAAACGAGATGGCCAACGCCATCCTGAAGTCCTCCAGCGACCAGATCAGTGAGGGCACCGCCCTGTATCTGGACGGGGAACTGACCGCCGTGTGCTCGGACGGCACTGCCCTGCAGAGTTACCTGAGCAGCCTGCTGGAACCCTACGAGAACCCGGAAGATCCCAATGTGACCGTGGGCTTCAACAAAGAGGTCACCCTGGAGAATGGCATCTACTTCAATGAAAGCTTCCAGCAGGAAAACGATGTGGAGTCGATGCTTTCCGGCGTGCAGCAGCAGGAAAAAATCTATACCGTGCAGACCGGCGACACCCTGTGGAGCATTGCCCAGAAGAACGACCTGACCTTCCGGGAACTGTGCGAGCTGAATACGAACTTCAAGGGCGCGGCCCTGACCGAGACCTCCAACATCCAGGCCGGTGATGAGCTGATCGTGACCAAACAGGAAGCCACGCTGGAAGTGCGCATCACTAAGATCGAGACCTGGCAGGAGGAGATCCCCTATACCAGCGAGACGACCAAATCCAAAGAGTACAACGTGGGCACCAAAAAGACCACGCAGGCCGGTGAAAACGGCATCCGCAGTGTGACGGCCCAGCGTGTGTACGACACCAACGGCACCCAGCTCAGCCAGCAGATCCTCAGCACTGAGGTGATCAAGGAGCCTGTGACCGAAAAGATCGTGGTGGGCACCAAGAAGGTGACTACCAGCACTTCCTACATCACCGGCAGCGGTCAGTTCATCTGGCCGGTGCCCGGCTACCGGAACTGCTCGCGCTGGTACGGCGGCAGCCACAAGGGCGTGGACATCTGCGCCGCCGCCGGTACGCCCATTTACGCTTCGGCGGGCGGCACCGTGACCAAGGCCGGTTACAACAAGGCTGGTGCAGGTACGGGCTATGGCTACTCCATCATCATCAACCATGGCAACGGCTACACCACCGTGTATGCACACTGCCTGTCGCTGGTGGTCCATGCAGGCCAGACCGTCAAGCAGGGCCAGCTGATCGGCTATGTGGGCAGCACCGGCCGTTCCAGCGGCAACCACTGCCACTTCGAGATCCGCCGCAACGGCTCTTACATTGCCCCGCAGAACGTGTTCAACCGCAGAAAATACAGGTAAGCATGCAGAGCGGGCCTTTCCACCGGGAAGGGCCTGCCTGCCGATCATAAAGAAAAAGGAGAGATGTTCTATGTCTACCCCTCACAACAGCGCCGAAAAGGGCGATTTCGCCAAGACGGTCCTCATGCCCGGTGACCCTCTGCGCGCCAAGTTCATTGCCGACACCTTCCTGCAGGATGTGCGTCAGGTGACCGGTGTGCGCGGCATGCTGGGCTTTACCGGCACCTATCAGGGCCGCCCCATCAGCGTGATGGGCAGCGGCATGGGCATGCCGTCCATCGGCATCTATTCCTATGAGCTGTTCAAGTTCTACGATGTGGACAACATCATCCGCATCGGCTCTGCCGGCAGCTACACCGAAAAGGCCAAGCTGTTCGACGTGGTGCTGTCCACCGGTGCGGTGAGCGAGTCCAACTACGCCCGGGTACAGAGCGGCTTCGAGGGGGACATCACCCTGCCCAGCCAGAGCCTGAACGACAAGCTGCGCGCTTCTGCCGCCAAGCAGGGCATTCCCCTCATTGAGGGCAACATCCACTCTTCGGATGTGTTCTACCGCCAGCCCTCCGACGAAAAGCCCACCTACTGGGAAAAGCTGCGGGATGAGCGCGGCTGCCTGTGCGTGGAGATGGAGAGCTTTGCCCTGTTTGCCAACGCACAGGTGCTGGGCAAGCATGCGGCCTGCCTGCTGACCATTTCCGACAGCTTTGTGGCACCGGAGATCACCACGGCCGAGCAGCGCCAGACGAGCTTTACCAACATGATGAAGGTGGCTCTGGGCGCAGAGTACTGAGAAACCCAACCGAAGATCCAGCGCGGTCTGCCTGCAAAAAGGCCGGCCGCGCTGTTTTCGCCCCCAAAAGGAGGAACATTTTATGACGAACCTGACCTTGGAAGAAAAGCAGGAACTGATCCGCATGGCACTGGCTGCCCGCGAAAAGGCTTATGCACCGTATTCCAATTTTATGGTGGGTGCTGCCCTGCGCGCAAAGGACGGACGCATCTACACCGGCTGCAACGTGGAAAATGCGTCCTTTACCCCCACCAGCTGCGCAGAGCGCACGGCCCTGTTCAAGGCCGTGGCCGACGGCGTGACCGAGTTCACGGATATTGCAGTGGTGGGCAGCCGCCGCGGCGAGGTGAACGAACAGATCACCTCGCCCTGCGGTGTGTGCCGTCAGGCACTGTTCGAGTTCGGCGGGCCGGAGTTGAACGTGATCATGGCCAAAACGCCGGAGGATTTCATCGAGCGCAGCATGGACGAACTGCTGCCCTTTGGGTTCGGGCCTTCCAATGTGGCCGGAAATGCCGCTGTGGAAAAATAAATCGCTTCCCGGCACAAAACCGGAACGGCAGGGAGTTGTGCAAAGGTAATACTTTTTGTACATATTTACAAAGATTTTGTAAATATTTTGTAATCGAAAAGTGCTTGCATCTCACACATCTTCCCGCTATACTTGAACCAGTAAATGTGCAAGTGCCTGCATTTGCAGGCCGGCACGCGATGGATTGAAAATAAAGGAGACTTTCTTATGAAGATTTCTCGTCGTAACTTCCTGGCTGTGGCTGGTGCTGCTGCCGCCGCTGCTGCTCTGACCGCTTGTGGCGGTTCTTCCGCTTCTTCCACCAGCACCGCTTCTTCCGCTGCTGCTTCCACCGCTTCCTCCGCTGCTGAGGGCGGCGAGAAGATCGTCAAGGTCGCTCTGACCTGCGACACCGGCACGATCGACGATGAGAGCTTCAACCAGGCTTGCTGGACGGCTGTTTCCGGCTACATGGGCGACAACTGCCAGTACTACATCCCCGAGGCTGACGCTTCTGATGAGGATCGTGAGACCATGATCCGTCAGGCTGTCAACGACGGTGCAGACGTGATCGTCTGCGTGGGCTACCTGTACGGTGCTTCCCTGGCATGGGCTGCTGACCAGTACCCCGATGTCAAGTTCATCGCCATCGACGTGACCCAGTTCGATATCGGCACGGATACCATCCCCGCAAACTGCTACTGCATCACCTTCAAGGAAGAGCAGGCAGGTTACCTGGCCGGTTACGCGATCACCAAGGACGGCAAGACCAAGTTGGGCTTCCTGGGCGGCATGGCTGTGCCCGCTGTCATCCGTTACGGCTACGGCTTCGTGCAGGGCGCTGATGCTGCCGCACAGGAGCTGGGCCAGAACGTCGAGATCAACTACTTCTACGGCGGCCAGTTCTACGGCGATGCCAACATCACCTCCCGTATGGAGGGCTGGTACTCCAACGGCACTCAGGTCGTGTTTGCCTGCGGCGGCGGCATCTACACCTCCGCTGTGGAGGCTGCTCTGAAGAACAACGGCTACGTCATCGGCGTGGACGTTGACCAGAACTACATCGGCGCAAACGGCGTGGCTGACGGCACCTATGCCTACAACCCGTTCATCACCTCTGCCATGAAGGGTCTGTCTGAGGCTGTCAACACCGCTCTGTCCGACATCGAGGCCGGTGACTGGAGCGAGATCGCTGCTTCCAACGGCAACTTCGGTCTGGAGGATGGCGATTACATCGGCCTGCCCACCGCAGACGACAGCTGGAACTTCGAGACCTTCACCAAGGACGAGTACGAGACCGTCAAGGACAAGATCAAGAGCGGCGAGATCACTGTGGACAACAACTCCGACGATGCTACCAAGCCCACCGTCAGCGAGTTCACTACCGTCAACTACATCCAGTAAAGAGCTTCCCTAGGCGGGATGTTCCGAAAGGGACACCCCGTCTTTTGCTGTATCAAAAACCAGAAGTCATACTATTTCGAGGAGAACCCAAGATAAAAATTTCCCGCCGCAAATTCCTGACCGTGACCGCTTCCGGCGAGATCACCGTGGACAACAGCTCGGATGATGGGGTCAAGCCCACCGTCAGCGAGTTCACCACCGTCAGCTATATCCAGTAACCCGGCGTTTCCCGCAGCCTGCGGGCCGCAAACCGGCAGGCCGCTTTTATGAATTACTCAATGCAAAAACAGGGTGCCCATTGCAGGCGGGCACCCTGTTTTTGTGTGTCCGGGCAGGGCAGACCCGGCGGAAACTGTGCAGGATGCCTCAAAAGTAATACTTTTATCTGTACTTTCTGCCAAAAACGAAAAAAGCCGTGTGCAAATTGTCGGAAATCAGGTATAATGAAAGATAGAATAGTATAGGTGTCGATACGGCACGAAAGGAGAGTGAGCAGATTGGCAGAGGATTTTGTGATCGAGATGCTCCACATCACCAAGGAATTCCCTGGGATCAAGGCAAACGATGATATCACCCTGCAGCTGCGCAAAGGCGAGGTACACGCCCTGCTGGGCGAAAATGGCGCCGGCAAAAGTACGCTGATGAGCGTGCTGTTCGGCCTGTACCAGCCGGAGGCTGGTCAGATCCGCAAGAACGGCAAGGAGGTCGCCATCCGCAACCCCAACGATGCAAATGCACTGGGCATCGGCATGGTGCACCAGCACTTCAAGCTGGTGGAATGCTTCAGCGTTCTGGACAACATCATTCTGGGCGTGGAGCCCAATAAAATGGGCTTTTTGCAGAAAGCCGAGGCCCGCAAGAAGGTCATGGCCCTGAGCGAAAAGTACGGCCTGCGCGTGGACCCGGATGCCCTTGTCAGCGATATCTCGGTGGGCATGCAGCAGCGCGTGGAGATCCTGAAGATGCTGTACCGCGACAACGAGATCCTGATCTTCGATGAGCCCACCGCTGTGCTGACCCCCCAGGAGATCGACGAGCTGATGGAGATCATGCGCGGGTTCAAGAAGGAAGGCAAGTCCATCCTGTTCATTACCCACAAGCTGAACGAGATCATGGCCGTGGCCGACCGCTGCACCGTGCTGCGCAAGGGCAAGTACATGGGCACCGTAGACATCAAGGACACCACCAAGGAAGAACTTTCCCGCATGATGGTGGGCCGTGATGTGCAGCTGCAGGTGGAAAAGAAACCTGCAAATCCCGGTGCCGTGGTGCTGGACGTGCAGAACGTGACCATGCACAACGACCAGCGCAAGAAGGACTCGGTGAAGGATGTCACCTTCCAGGTGCATGCCGGTGAGATCGTTTGCCTGGCAGGCATTGAGGGCAACGGCCAGACCGAGTTTGTCTACGGCCTGACCGGTCTGGAAAAGCTGACCAACGGCAAGATCACGCTGGATGGCAAGGACATTACCCATGCCACCATCCGCCAGCGCTCCAAGGACGGCATGAGCCATATCCCGGAGGACCGCCATAAGCACGGTCTGGTGCTGGATTACAGCCTGGAAAACAACATGGTGCTGCAGCGCTACTGGCAGCCGGAGTTCCAGAAGGGCGGCTTCATCCGTTCGGATAAAGTGCGCGAGTACTCCGACCATCTGATCGCACAGTACGACGTGCGCAGCGGCCAGGGCAGCTCCACCATCGTGCGCAGCATGTCCGGCGGCAACCAGCAGAAGGCGATCATTGCCCGTGAGATCGACAAGGATCCCAAGCTGCTCATTGCCGTGCAGCCCACCCGCGGCCTGGACGTGGGCGCTATTGAATATATCCACAGCCAGATCGTGGCCGAGCGCGACAAGGGCAAGGCCGTGCTGCTGGTCAGCCTGGAGCTGGACGAGGTCATGAACCTGTCCGACCGCATCCTGGTCATGTACGAGGGCGAGATCGTGGGCGAGTTTGACCCCAAGACCACCACCGTGCAGGAACTGGGCCTGTATATGGCCGGTGCACGCAAGCAGGGAAAGGAGACTAAGTAACAAATGGACAAGAAAAAACTTTCCCACAGCAGTCTGCAAAGCTCGGTCACCAGTGTGCTGGCGGCTCTGCTGTGCATCCTCATCGGTCTGATCGTGGGCTTTCTGGTGCTGCTGGCCATCAACCCGGCACACGCTTGGGGCGACGGCTTTGTGCGCATCCTGAAAGGCGGCTTCCACGACGCTCCCTACGGCGTCGGCAAGGAGCTGGCCAACGCAGCACCCCTGGTCATGACCGGCCTGTCGGTGGCATTTGCCTTCAAGACCGGCCTGTTCAACATCGGTGCCGCCGGTCAGTACACGCTGGGTGCCTACGGTGCCCTGTACTGCGCCATTATGCTCAAGATGCCCTGGTTCGTCTGCCTGCTGGCAGCCACCCTGCTGGGCGGCATCTGGGGTGCGATCCCCGGCTTCTTCAAGGCCTACTTCAACATCAACGAGGTCATCACCTCCATTATGTTCAACTGGATCGGCCTGTATCTGGTAAACGAACTGGTCTACCAGAACGGCACCGGCCCCATGTACGACGTGCGGAACACCCGTACCCTGAACCTGAGCAAGAACCCGGCCTTTGCCCAGTCCATCATCCCGGATTTCGGCCTGAACAAGATGTTCCAGACCAACAGCACCACCATTGCCATCTTCCTGGCAGCGGCGGTGGCCATCCTGATCTGGGTGGTGCTGAACAAGACCACCTTCGGCTATGAGCTCAAGGCCGTCGGCCTGAACAAGAGCGCTGCCCGCTATGCCGGCATCAACGAGAAGAAGAACATCATCCTCTCCATGGCCATTGCCGGTGCATTGGCCGGTTTTGGTGCGGGCCTGTACTACCTGTCCAACGTGTCCCAGTGGAACCCGCTGAACTCCACCAGCCTGCCGGCCATGGGCTTCAACGGCATTTCCGTTGCTCTGCTGGCAAGCTCCAACCCCATCGGCACCATCTTCTCGGCACTGTTCATCTCGCACATCTCGGTGGGCGGCTCGTTCCTGTCCACCAAGTATTACCCCACGGAGATCTCGGACCTGATCAGCGGCATCATCATCTATCTGTGCGCATTCTCCATGCTGTTCCGCGGCAAGATCCACGGCCTGCTGTTCAAGAATGCCGACAAGACCAATGTGAACGCAGAGCCTGCTCCGGCCAAGACCGAAACCAAGAAGGAGGGCAAGTGATATGCTGCTTCTGATCAAATATACGCTGCTGTATGGCATCGTGCTGATGCTGGTGGCTCTGGGCGGTATGTTCAGTGAGCACTCCGGCATCATCAACATTGCGCTGGAAGGCATCATGGTCATCGGCGGTGTGGCAGGTGTGCTTACCCTGACCCTGCTGCCCGCCGACATGTCTCCCTTCCTGGTGGTGCTGCTCACCATTCTGGCGGCGGCCCTGGCTGGCATGGTGTACAGCCTGCTGCTGGCCTTTGCCTCCATCAACCTGAAGGCGGACCAGACCATCGGCGGCACAGCCCTGAACCTGCTGGCCACCGCCATTGCCGTGGTCATCGCCAAATACTTCAGCGACAGCGGCAGCGCCAAGCTGAACTATTCCAACAAGCCCTTCCTGTTCAGCATCGGCGGGCTGGAGCTCAGCGTCTTTGTTCCGCTGGGCATCATCCTGCTGATCATCAGCTATGTGGTGCTGTACAAGACCCGCTTCGGCCTGCGTCTGCGGGCCTGCGGCGAGCATCCCCAGGCAGCCGACTCGGTGGGCATCAATGTCTACAAGATGCGCTACGCTGGTGTGCTGCTCTCCGGTGCCCTGGGTGCCATTGGCGGCATGGCTTACATCGTGCCCCCGGTGCAGACCTGGAACTTTGAGGTGGGCGTGGCCGGTGCAGGCTTCCTGGCCTTGGCCGTTATGATCTTCGGCCAGTGGAAGCCCTTCAACATCTTTGGCGCGGCCATGTTCTTTGCCGTGTTCAAGAGCCTGGCCAACATTGCAGATTCCACCTTCCTGGCACAGCTGCACTGGTCCAGCAACATCTACAACATGATGCCGTTCGTGGCGTCCATGGTCATCCTGGCCTTCACGTCCAAGAACAGCATGGCCCCCAAGGCAGAGGGCATCCCCTACGACAAGGGTTCCCGCTGATCCGGGGCGTTTCTCCGCAAACCTCACAGGCGCAGCTGCTTTTTCGGGCAGCTGCGCCTTTTTGTTTAAAAAATGGGCAAAAGTTACAGAAAAAACCTTGCTTTTGACTGGAGTTTTGCTATACTGAGACTACAATGTCATACTATTTCGACAGGAGCGTGAAGTTATGCGCATTTATGATCTGATCGCCAAAAAACGCGACGGCGGCACCCACAGCCGTGAAGAGCTGGAGAGCATCGTCAACGGTTATGTGTCCGGTGAGGTGGCCGATTATCAGATGGCTGCCTGGATGATGGCTGTGTACCTGCGCGGCATGACCGACGAAGAGACGGCAGAGCTTACCGACGTGATGGCCCACAGCGGCGTCATGGTGGACCTTTCGCCCATTCCGGGCATCAAGGTGGACAAGCACTCCACCGGCGGCGTGGGCGACAAGACCACGCTGGTGATCGCGCCCATCGTGGCAGCCTGCGGGGTCAAGATCGCCAAGATGAGCGGCCGCGGTCTGGGCCACACCGGCGGCACCATCGACAAGATGGAGAGCGTGCCTGGCACCAGGACGGCCCTGACGCAGGAAGAGTTCTTTGCACAGGTCAACCGCATCGGTCTGTCGGTCATCGGCCAGAGCGAGGGCATCGCCGTGGCAGACAAAAAGATGTACGCCCTGCGGGATGTGACCGCCACCGTGAGCTGCATCCCGCTCATCGCGTCCAGCATCATGTCCAAGAAGCTGGCTTCCGGCTCCGACGCCATTCTGCTGGATGTGACCACCGGCACCGGTGCCTTTATGAAAACCGTGGACCAGAGCATCGAGCTGGCAAAGCTCATGGTGTCCATCGGCACCCACCATGGCCGCCGGATGGCTGCCATGATCACGGATATGGACACCCCTCTGGGCCACAACATCGGCAACAGCCTGGAGGTCATGGAGAGCATGGATGTGCTCAAGGGCCACGGCCCCGCCGACCTGACCGAGGTGTGCCTGCAGCTGGCCGCCAATATGCTGGTGCTGGCAGGGAAGGGCGCCCCCGCCGAATGCCGCGCCATGGCACAGGCGGTGATCGCGGACGGCTCTGCCTTTGCCAAGTGCAAGGAGATGTTTGCCGCCCAGGGCGGTGATACCCGCGTGCTGGATGACTACAGCTTGTTTGAGCAGCCTGCTGCCCGCTATGAGCTGCTGGCCGAGCAGGATGGGTACATCGTGGCCAATGATGCCGAAAAGATCGGCTCGGCCAGTGTGCTGCTGGGTGCCGGCCGCCAGAAAAAGGGCGACCCGCTGGACTTTGCCGCTGGCATCACCCTGCACAAAAAGCGCGGCGACTACGTCCACAAGGGCGAGAGCCTGGCAACCTTTTACGGTGCAGCGGACAAGTTTGAAGCCGCTGCCGCCGAGTACCGCAGCGGCCTTGTGTACGGCGCGGAAAAGCCGGAGGAAGCCCCGCTGGTATACGCTCTTGTCACCAAGGACGGCGTAGAGCGGTACTGAGACCTGACAGCAGGGGAGACCTTGCTCTTATAACGATACTTTTCCGCTGATGACG